>ENA-OYXW01000202-OYXW01000202.1-human-gut-metagenome-genome-assembly--contig:-NODE-202-length-23764-cov-16.201021_pt1 | contig 23764 bp, 12 predicted proteins | sample MGYA00243977_ERZ653436 | MGnify/ENA primary metagenome ERZ653436 (study PRJEB26926, sample SAMN06165001) | human gut metagenome | biome: ENVO:00009003; feature: ENVO:2100002; material: ENVO:00002003...
GATTCATGAGCGTCTCGTGGGCTCGGAGATGTGTATAAGAGACAGCTATTATATTGTCTGTGTGTTAATTTATTCAAATTAATCTATTTTAAATCATTTTAATTTGTAAATCATATTTGAATGTCTATATTTGCATCGTAATCAAGAGAGATTATAATACAAAAACAGTGGTGATGGAAGGTGATACTTCGGTTTGTGTCATAGGTTCGAGTCCTATATTTTTCATGTAAGAAAAATTAGATCAGTGGTAGATCAAAACCTCCTTTAAAACACCTTCCAAGTTATCCCTGTTTTAATAAGATATACAGATGGTGAGGAGTTCGGTTACTTCGAAAATGAATCCGATATTGTCATTTCAGATCCGGCTCCGCTTTTCCTCTGTTTGAAAGACATAAGAAACTAATGAGTGGTGATGGGGTTAGTTACTTCGAATTTAGCTCAGATGGATAGAGCGATACTCTTTTAAAGTATAGGTCGATGGTTCAAATCCATTATTTCATTGTTTACACTAACTTCAGCTTTTCCCTCATTGAGTATTCATTTTGATATATTTTTTTCAAGCAGTGGTAGTAATATCACTGCTTTTTTTGTATAACACTTTAAAGAAAACAACAACAAATGGGAAAGTTTAACAAAAAGGATGAAGGTGTTAAACCTACGATCGTGAATCACATGGGAGAGAAGGCGTATAAGCCTAACGCAGAAGAAGAGTTGGTATCTACGATAATGACTACCATGTTGTCTGATTCTTATTATGAGAAAGAAAAAGACAAGGTGAACAGGATTAAGGACCTTATGGATCAAGTAGATCCATATTTCGCAGCACAAACAGCATTGTATGTCAGGAAAGAAGGAAAGCTTAGGTCGGTAACGCATCTTATGGCTTCTGTCCTTGCCAGCAAAGCATCGGGTAAGGAATGGGCTTCAAGGTTCTATAATAAGATCGTTATGCGTCCTGATGATATGAGCGAAATCCTTGGCTGCTATGCGGCTCTTAACGACAAAAATCCAAAGAAGTTAAGAGGAATATCCAGCGCTATTAAGAAAGGATTTAAGACGGCTTTGGAAGGTCTTGATCCGTATCGGATTGATAAGTATAAGATGGACAGTAGGGTCATTACTATGGTTGACTTAGTAAACTTATTTCACCCTAAAGGCAATCAGGCTAACAAAACGGCTTTCCAGTACCTTATAGAAGGTCGGTCTTTGTCTGGATTATACGAAAGCAAGATTCTTGAAAAAGAAATGTCTAAAGCCGGACAGGACAAGAAAGACAATAAGGAAAAGAAAGAAGCTTTAGGTGACGCTATTCGGGACGTGGTTTCTAATGTAAAAGGTATGCCTATTTTTAATATGGTTCGTAACCTTGTAAACATAATCAAATACGCGCCTGATCAAATAGATGAAGTTTGTAGGCAGCTTACAATAGAAGAGAAGGTGCTTAATTCGAAGATGCTTCCTTTCCGTTTTGCTTCAGCTTACAAAGAGGTTGAAAATATAGGTGCTACCGGTTCCGAAAATGATATTGTATTTGAGTCGGATAAAAAACGTGCTAAATTAACAGCGCGTAACAAAGATAAGATTTTAGATGCGTTGGAGAAAGCCATAACCATCTCCTGCAAGAACCTGCCGGTATTGGAGGGGCGGTCGGCTATCCTGATTGACCACTCTGGCTCTGTACGTGGAGATATGGGAGGATCTTCTGAGGTGTCTGCCTTTAGCCAAACAAGTACGGCTGTCATTGGTAACTTGTTTGGCTGTATGATCGCATCTGTGCTTCCTGACGTATTTATTGGTATGTTTGGTGACGACCTTATCAATTACGAATACGATAGAAGCAAAGGTGTTTTATGGAACAATAAAAAATCTTTTACTGCCGGAGAAGAATGCGGTGAATCCACTGAAAACGGTCTTTTTGCATTCTTGTATAAGTGCGTTAAAGATAAGATCAAAGTAGATAACTTGTACGTTATTTCAGATATGCAGATAGGAGATGGCGAATCTATTGTATGGGAGAAAACCTCTGGTTATGGATATGGTAAATTCGCCGAACTTTTGAAAGGGTTTAAAAAAGTGAATCCAAATTGCAAAATCGTTTCTATTTCTATTCAAGGATATGGAAGTGAGATGTTTTACAGAGGATCTAATATCTTGAACATAGCTGGCTGGTCAGAATCTATCTTCGATGTTATTAACAGCAAGTTCTGCGGATATAAGAATATGATTGAAGAAATTAAGAAAATAAAAATATAATCATTGATTTTGCTTCAATAGTAAACAAGTTTTAGCTTTAAAGGTATAGCCGAAGAAGTACGTGAGTATATCTTCGGCTTTTTTGTTTATCTTTGTTGAAAAACAGTTTGTTATGAAACAAGTATTATTTGACATACTCCCATTACCAACCGGTATGTATTTCCCAAACATCCCATAATACCTTCTCTGTAAAGCTAACGCATGATTCCATACAAAACAACACTCACGAAGCATCTTATCGAGATATTTCGTTTTCTTTGAATGGTATATGTTGTATTTGTATGAAATCATTTTTATCTGTAATTTTGATTCAAAATTAATCAAACCAATTCATCCACCTTCTAAAGTATGGTGGTTTTATTGGTTAAATAATAATAAATTACAGTTTTTACGCCGGAGAAGATGAGCATGCCGCCTATCTGATGGGATGGTTAGTTGATAGGGTCTGTGATGCTTACCATAAGTTTAAGAAGGAGGAAGAAAAATGAAAGAAAAAGAATTTGATTTTGTGATATATCCACTAAAGTTGATTATCACCATAGGGTTAGATTACAAAACATTGTGTGATCGTTTTGAGAATGCAGAATTGGATCATGAAGGAGAATGGGGAGATGAAGGCGATTTAGATTTAGAAGTCTCTTTTATGAATCTTGTTCGTGATAAGGAAGATGATGGAGCTTTTAAGTTATTATGGAACTTTCAAAGTGAGATTAATATGACTACACGAAACATATGTCATGAATCATTTCATGCGGCTATGTCGGTATGCCAACATTGTAATATGTCTCTTGGCTTTAAGGTGGGAGAAGATGAACACGCGGCTTACATAGCCGGATTTGTTGGTAATTGCGCAGATGAAATGTTTGGATTCTTAGAGGAAGAAAAAGATGGCAAAGAAAAATAAAAATTATGTAAAGGACAAACAACCAAAAACATTATGGAATAAAATTGGTCCGTTTGTAAAGCTTAGAGAATATCTGGCATCTAATATAACACCTGATGTGTATGCTAACGAAAGAGGATTAAAAACTAAAATAATGGAATTTTTTGGTCAAGATGTTCCGAAAGCCAATGTAGATGATTTTAGTCAGAATCTTTGGTTTAGATTCTTAAACCAACCAAATAACCTGAAAGAGGAAAACGGGATTGTTAGAATACCAGATAATATCAAATCCATTATATCTGACAGGATAAATGGTGGGTGGGAAAAAATGGCTAAAAAATATGGAAAGGAACTTGATTCCTTAGATAATAAGATAATTGATGGAAAAGTTGCAGGCAAGGACGTATCTGATTTGGAGGAGTTAAGGGATGTAACGAGCAGGAAACTTGGAATGGTGGAAGAGGGGATAGATCTTTTAAAAAAAGCCAGAACCGGAGAACATCAGGTATTTAACGAATACAATTTTATACCGGATGCTTACGGCGATTTAAATGATTTGTCAGGCTTATCAAGTTTTACCATGTACCGTGATGATAAAGGCAGGATGGTCGTAAAGGATAAGTATGATTTTTATAGGAATGATCAACCTATTAAAGTAGGGATTGTTACTAAGACTCTTGATGCAATAGGATATCCTTTTGAAATCAGGGATTATGTGGAAGATAAAATCCCATACGAAGAGAGCGATCCAAACAAGATCCTGTTTAGATCCATTATTGATTCCAAGAATGATTTGGATAAAAGGATGGAGATAAGATCCAAAAAACAAGGAGGGGAGTCTTCTAAGCCAGAAATAGATTGGGATTTATTTAAATCCAAATATGAGAATATGAAGCGTGTAGGTAAAGGTAAACATCGCACTATGGACGTAGAAGGGATGAATATGATCTATGATGCTTTATATGACAAAGGTTTTAATCAACGCCAGATAGAAGCCGTACTTGGAAATATTATTGAAGAATCTGGTGGAAACCCCTACGCTGTATCTGAGGATGGAAAATTTAGGGGACTTTTTCAAGAATATTATAAAAGATATCCGCCAAAAGAGTTTGAAAGAGATAAAGAAAGATTTAAGAGCGATAAGCGTGGATATATCAACTACATGATAGACAGATTTTATGATCATGTTCAAGATGCTGGGAAGTATAGTATAAAAGATACTAAATACAAAAAAGCTATTCATGCAGTAAACGAATTTATGTCAGAAGATCCAGATACGGATTATTCGTATCCACTTGTATATGCTTTTGAAGCTCCATCAGATAAAGAAGGAACTTATAAAAACAGAAAGAGCGTATCAAACTTGATAAGCCAATCTTACGTTTCGAATAATGTTGATAAATTAGATGATGATGATAAAAAGGATGATAATATTATTAATGCCATTCTTGGTATAAAAAACGATCTTGAATTACAAGACCCGATTTCCACTACAAGAGGCGAAGCCTTTAAAGAAGCCAGGAAAAGAGGTCTTAAGGAATTTACGTGGAATGGAAAGAGGTACAATACTAATATTAAAAAAGAAGGTGGCGTAATTGGCAAACAGCGTGAAGCATATGAATACTTTACTGGAAAGCGAGGCATGTCTAAAATACAGGCGCTTGCCATCATAGGTAATCTCATGGCTGAATCAGGTCTTAAAGACGACATATACGGAGACAACAGAACATCATACGGCATACAGCAATGGCATAATGAGCGCATGGATAAGCTATTCAAGCACGCTAAAAAGAAAGGTCATTCTACACCCACATTCAAAGACCAACTTGAGTTCTTAGCTGACGAATACGAAGGAAAGACCGGATATTCTAATTTCTTATACACAAGAAAAGGAAAAGAAGGACCAGGGTATTACAATTACAGCCGGCAGGACTTTATGAACGCCGATAACCTTAAAGATGCTGTAATAGCTTGGAACCAAGGAGCAGGGCGCCCTCATAAGAGTGTTATAAGAAATGATGACCGTTATAACTATGCTATGGAAGTTGCTAAAAATCTTGGTTTGGAAATTGAAGAAAATTCCGTATCTTCGTATGGTCAAATGGGATTCGGAGATGATGCTGAAATAGCAGCATCGGTAACACTTCCAGAGGTAGAAGTGGCAGCCACCCTCCCTAATCCGGAAGCCCCGTCCCAGGAGGGACAGTCCGAGGAAGAGAGATTCCGTACATGGACTGAAACGTATGGTAAGGACATCATAAATCATTTACTGACGTTAGACGGGAAAAAGGATGGTGATGACAGTGATTACAGCATGATGTATAAACAGCATGAAAAAGAAAGCGAAGAGGATAAGAAAATGGCTTTGATTAATGCCGTGCTTCCCAATATTCAGCTTCGCATTAAAGGCGTCACTGACAATTAGAACAATTATTTTATTTCTCATATTAATAAAGCGAAGCCGGATTTGAGACTTGTTATGCGGATACCGAAGGTTGAAGAACGATATCAAGATAATCCGGCTTTTTTGTGCGATTTCGTGAAGGATGGAACTATCATCGCCTTGGTTTAACAGAACAGACCTACGTACCTCCACTGTCCTGACGGGCATGGACGCCCGTCTCGCCTACCAGCCTGCCTAATTCTCCACTGGCTACCTAATATAACTATTAACGTCACTCCATCACCTATCTCCCTTCAGTCGATAGGTTCAGTCGTTTTTAAATATTATAAGTTCTTTCGCATCGTTCCCTTCGGTCACGATACTCAATCTTTTAACACAATTAGGCGAACAATACAATGACGGAAAAAGTAATTTGTCAATCCGTTCACTCACTTAACTCCCTTCGGTCGTTAAGTTCATTCACTGTAAACAATTATATGAATAAATGGTAAAGTATATAAAATAATATAAATAATATAATGAGTAAGATCATTGAAAATGGTCTTAATATTAAGGAAAACGGAGACTATTAATAGGCGTAGTTTTAATTCAAGATTTGTTGTCCCACTCCTGACGGTCAGACGGTTACGTTCAGAGTCGTTTTCCCGTCTCTTGTTCAAACCGTCATAAAATAAAAAACCTTGTATCCTATTTCTCTCAAACCGGATACAAGGCAGTGCATTTTCTTCTTTTTATATAAAATCATATATTTGCACTAAACAACAAAAACAATATGGAGACAAAAATAACTGAAATAATGAATCCTCACAAGTTACACGACAAGCTCTTCAAGAAAGAGCAGGTCTCTCCGATAGAAGTTATATACAATAGCTTCAGCAACTTAGGGTACAATGTAGTACGCCGTCCAGCCGGTCAGTGTTTAGGCAATTTGAGATATTTTAATCTATTTTATGACAAACATACTCATCATTTCTATCAGAAAAACAGGAAGTTGAGATATTGTAGTAATTTTCTCATATCTGATTACTGGAAAGATAGAGTGCGATGTTTCATAGTTTGGAACTTTGGATTTGGAAGATTCTTTCCGTACAATGACTTTATTGAGGCTATGGTTTATGATTATCTTCGATATGGGAGAAAGTCAGTTCCTTATCTTAAAAGCGTGCAAGAGGCTGAAGAAAAGTGTGTAAGGTTCTATATCCGGTCTCAGATAGATATGCTTCGTAAGGAAGGATATGCCGCTTATCGGGCTAAGTTCAAGGAAGAACGTCCTCAGTATTTCATCGGAGACGATAGGACGGTGTTTAGATGCCTTGACAGCTCTTTAAAAAGAGAAGAGAAGATTGCTGCATGCGTAGCCCACAAAAGGGCCTTAAAAGAAGGGATAATGACTTCCTTCATTAATCACCTTAAGAAATATCCTACCACTTTATATTCGTGGTTTTCATCAGAGGTAGATAGCGAAGGAAAGAATAGGCTCTGTCTATCTGAAAAGGCTGTTTCGTATTTGAATAAGAGACTGGTTCGCAATGGGTTAAAGTCTCTTTCTGCATCATATCTTTTTAGAACGTTTAGAAAAATGGTGAAGATCTTGTTCGGTTCCAATGTCAGGTCGTTTTTGAATAGCTGTCTGATGTCTGTTTCAACAGAAGAGGTTTTAACCAAATCTATGAAGAAAATAGTTTCCAAGACAGTGCTGTTTTTGTACAAGAGAGCGCTTAAGAACTATCGCCGGGCATGCGGTCTTAAGTACGACCCTGATTCGGGCGGTTTGTCTGCCGTACATGATTGATTTTTAAACGTATCCCATAACGTTGGATTTTCTCGTTCGTTTCTCTTATCTTTGTGAAAAAAGATAGTATGAGATTACGAATCATAAAAAATCGTCCGATATTCACTCTTGGCGGTAGTGTTCAGGATAAGAGACAGGATATTAATGTATCCTCTACTCAGCCTATTCTTGATTATGGAACGCCTGTTAATAAATGGGGTGAATCTGATATTCAGAATATATATATGCCTTCTGATGTGACTTTAGAAACAGAGGAGGGGGAGATAAATCCATTTAGTAGTATGCCTACATCCGATCCGTTTTTTGAAAATCATGATGCAGGATATGCAGGATATCTCGCTGATAATAGGGGCATGGTTAAAAACGTAGAGAAATCAGTCGTTGATAATGCAATGAATTTAGGTGGTGTTGATGCTGATTCCTCTAAAGAAAAACGTTCCCAAGATGGTAATCCTCTTGATCCTATGACTACCCCATATTATTCACCTGATCTAACCGGCAGAGCTCAAATGTTCGGTACAAGTCTTGGCCGGATAAGAGCCGGTAATAAGGTCGGTGCTAATGTGGCTCAAGCTACCTTGTCTGGTGTTAGTTTAGGATTAGGTCTTACCCGTAATATCATGGGAGCTTCATCTGCTGCGTATGCAGCCAGCAGAGACGAGCAGGCAGCGAGGGAAAAACTTGCCAAGGAGCGCCGGCAGCAATTCATCAAGTGGGAACGTGAAGGTGGTGGCGTGAATTTAGGTAACGGTCAGAAGATAGATACGTCTGATATGACCGGCGAATATATTTATCCTCTTTCCAAGTCTATGGAAGATGCTGCGAATGTAGAGATAGAGAAAGGCGAGTACGTGATGACTCCTGACTCCGTAGGGCCTATGGAAGCCAAAGGGAACAGACATGAAAATGGTGGCACTCCGGTTGATTTGCCAGAGGCTTATATTGTTTCCGATTATCGTAAGATAGATGATGAGTTTGCCTCTTACGTTAGAGAAAATTATGGTATTAAGGCAACGTCAAAAGATACGTATGCTACACTCCTTGATCGATATAAGAAGAAGATTGGTTTGTCTGATAAGTACGAAGATCAGGAGCGTGTATATAAGAGATTAGAGAAAAATGAAGATGTAAAAGACAAAAACACATCTAATCTTAATGCTTCTATTCTTTCCAAGTACGTCAATGAAAACCAGAAAGAGATAGACGAGCTTGAAGCACAATTTCGTTCTTTCGCTGAAATCGTTTATGGCAAACAGGAAGAATCTAAGCGTAACGAGAAGATGGATGCTTTTTTCAGGGATGGCGGGGTTGTTGATCTGAATCAGGTAAAGAAACAAGCTAAGGCTTTTAATATTGCAGAATCAGATGCTAAGAACTGGATATATGACGAGTATGTTAAGCAAACCAGAAAAATGGCTGAAGGTGGACCTACTCAGAAGGAGCTGGAGGAACTTAGAAAGAATGCTATCGGCTACAATAAGCTTATCAATCAGTTATTTGGACGAACTCTTAATATGACTGTATCTGATGTTAGTGGTCGTGAGCAGATTCTTAATCCTGATTCCAGTGTCAATGCCAACCAGAATCTCCAACATAGAAGCAATTTAGGATACGGCAGGGTAAATGATAAGGCGGTATCTAATTTGCTCGACATAAACCGATGGGCTAACAAGTACAATACGGATGGTGATTTTGATACAGAAGGTTTCCAGAAAGGATACAACAGGCAATTAAATGCATTGTGGGCGTTAGCTGATGTAGGCGCTATTACGAATGCTGATGCAGCCAAGAAATTCAGAGATGAATACGGATTCTGGGGCCAGGACGCCGGAAGCTACGGAGGGAATCAGGCTTATAATTCATTTGCCGTAGATGATAAGTTTGGTCAGACAACAGCTACTCGTTCTTATTATGGGTTGGACGTTGTTTCGGCAGAGCAAAAAAGATTGTTAAACGAAAAAGGGATAAAGAATTATGTTGACTTATTTGGTGATAAATCTGATGCCGCTAAGAAGATTCTGGGCTCCGATTATAATAAGTTTGTTGCTTTAAGAGATAGTGGGTTAATGCCGGAAATAGACTTCGTTCTTGAGTCTGTTAAACCAGAAATGAAGCCTATTGAGGCCGGTCCCATAGCACCAGGCCTTACACCGCCTAAGATTGGATCTACTGGAAGGATAGAGGTAAAACCGAAAGCAAGTACGCCTACGACTGCAACCGACACCGATACAGAGGAGGTGGTTGAAGACAACGGACCTAAAGGACAGGGCAGACCGGCGGCGTTCGGTCCTATTTTCCCGGAGATGCTGAGAACGCTCGATACAGGCTTGGAGATAGAAGGTCTGGAAAGGCATCAGGCTCCGAGAATAGACCCGGTTCTTCAATCTGCTGATCAGTATATCAACGAGCTCAACCGCGCTACATCGGCTCAGTTGGACGCAGTAGGTGACGTGCCCGACTCCCAGCGCTCCGCTATTCTGGCTAATATGAACGCCATAGCCGGAAGCAATATAGCCAAGTACATTAACGAAGTAAATTTCAATAACGCAAGGCAAATAAACGAAGCTGATAGATTCAATGAAATGGCTTATGTTCAGACAGACGATAAGAACATAGCGGAAAGGCAACGTTATGAATCTGGGTTATTGAAGGCTATGGCTATAAGGGATGAAAATCTTGCTCGTTATTATGATAGCATAAACAGCGAAATACAGAATAAGTTCAATGTTCGTACATCGTTGAATACCATAGCTTCCATAGCTCCGAATATGAGAATGCTTCCAAGTGGCCAAATTATTTACGTTCAAGGTAATCAGGATGTGATGAATATGGGTGATTATTCTACACCTTACTTGAGAAGATTAAATGAAGAAGATGATGAAACTAAAAGAAGAAGGAGGACCAAATAGTGGCTTCACAGTATAGTATTTTAAGGCAATATGCCCCGTATGTTAGTCCTTACAACATAGATCTTGTTAAGGACGTCATGATGTACAAACAGCAGAAGGTTGATGCTGCTCGTGAAAAGATCTATACCCAGGTAGATTATCTTATGGGTCAAGAGATAGATAAGCCTGAAGCCCGCGCTTATATGGAAGATAAGATGTCAGGTGTGATTGCTAACATCAATCAAAAATTCAAAGGCGTGGATCTTTCTTCTGATGGTGTTACGAGAGCCATACAAGGAGAGATCAGTTCAGTGTTGGATGATACGGTCATTAACGCGATTGCCGGCACAAAAGAAGGCAAGAGGGTTATGAAGGAAATAGAATCTATAAAACAGAATCATCCTGAACTTTATTCTCCTATTAATGAATGGCATGCTTTGGACCCTTATTACAAATGGAGGTCAGATGGTAAAGCAGGATCAAGGTTGGGAGGTCTTCATTATTCTCCTTATGTCGATTATACTAAGGAGATAAATAAGCTGGTCAGTGATTTTAGGAAAAACAACGAAGGCAAGAAGATTCAGACAACAGAATATGATGTTAAAGGTAATCCTACTGGTGGAATCATAGAAGTCAACGTAGATGAGCTTACTGATTCCCAGATAAGGAATTTTGTGTCTGCTAACTTATCTGAAAACATGAGGAATCAGATGAGAATAGAAGCATCATACATGGCAGCTACCAATCCGGTGTTCAGTAATCCAGATTTGGTTAGTCAATACATTGGGTCTTATGTCGAAAGATACGATAGGCACATAGGAGCATTGGAAGCAAAAAAGAAATCAGTAGGGGATAATAAGGATATTATTGATCGTATTGACAGTCAGATACAGGAAGCTAAAAATCAGAAAGCAGAAGCCAAGAGGGAGGCAGATATGATAATAGCTTCATCAGATCCGGTAGCGGCTGCTAATTTTGTTGTTACCAATAATCTTTTCGATAAGATGACTGATGCATGGAGATACGACAATACAAGTTTTGAAAGGAAGAAAGATGATCTTTATTTTGCAAGGTTGGCAGAGGATAGGGCTCAGCAAAAGTTTTTGACTGATAATGCTAAGTCTATGGTTGAAATATCGTTGGCAAAAGAGCAACTTGCACAGGCTAAGATTGAAACCGAATACATGCGTACTTACGGTTCCAAGATGGGCACTGAAAGCTCATCCGGAGGCACAAGAGGAGCAGGCGGTGTAGGAGTGCCGATGGCTCCTATGGACGGGCCTACGGCCATTAACTCTGGCACAGGTAAGACAGGATCTGTTAATTTGGCCAATATTCCTTACGAGTTACTTAAATCTCATTCTATAGATCGTAAAGCCAATTTATTGAAATTATATAACTCGTTATCTCCTACAGATAGAAGCAATATCGTTGCAGCATCATACGAAGAAGAAAAAACTGATCCAGGATTGTATGCTAATATGACTCCTGAAGAGCGGATATATTCTTATTTGAAAAACAATGGAGGTCAGAAAAACGGATATTTCGGACAAGGAAATAACAGATTGTCTGAAGCTTATGATGCTTTACTTCTTTCTGATTCTAAGGCAAATGGAGCCACAAAGGCTATAAATAACATAGCTAATTATCAAATCGATAATATAGTTACTGAAAAAAATAAGGATATTATCAGGAAGGTTCGTAATGCTAAGTTTATGAAAGGAAATTCTTTTATAAATCTTACCGATACAGATGATAAGGCTGGAGCTTTCCTGCTCGCCACGGCCATAACAACTGGCGTATCTGATGCCGTAGGGTTTAGAGAGTACATGATGGATCCTTCAAGAGGAATAGATATTCTTAGTGCTATATCTCCGTCATTAGGGGCTAAGGTGAGTGCCGGCAAGTTGGGGAAAAACATATCTGATGCTATTACAAGCGAGAATAATGGTTCCTCTACTGGTACATTAGCTCTTATTAATGGAATGAAGAAACTCAACGGCGATCCTGATTTTAATATATCTGATTATATGACCATAGATAAGGATGGTGATATAGATTTAAAAGATTATCAGGAAGGTGAACCATTAACTATTACCCAGCTAAGATATGCTGAGAAAAACAGTAGAGTGTCTGATATGATAGCAGGTCAGATGCAGGATGAGATAAAAATGTCTGTATCTCCTGATCAGATTTCTGATAAGTTATCTCAGTATCATTACCTTGATTCTTACAAAAGATACAATTGGAATGCCGATTCACCGGAAAAGTCTTTGCAGAAGGCTCAGTTTAGAAGATTGTCTGGTTACATGGCAGGAAAGGTAAATAATCTGGATCCTACTGCTATTAATGCCATTAATATGGATGCCGAGATAGATAATGGCACTGTTAGAAGATTCTTGACTGCTCAAGTAGGTTCCGGTAGAAATTCTTATGTTACAGAAAGGGTTGAGATTACGAATGACGAGCTTCTTAAGGCGGGTATAGATCCTTCGGTCGAGGAGCGTAATTATCCGGTGGATGGTTACAAATCAAGTTTTGGAACCTGTGATTTTGTAGATACCGGAAAGAAGGAAGGTTATTCTTATGATAAGTATCTTATACGTAATGGTCTTCCCCGTTTGGCTTCTAAGGCTGATGTTAAGAATGATCTTTATGATATAGTAAAGGTTCATGGTTCTTACCTTAAGCCAGAAGAAATGAATGTTGTTAAAACCCTTGTCGATAATTTCATTGATATGTCTGACAACATATCAGTTCAGTTGGAAGGAATGGATGACAGGGGTTCGAGAGAGGTAGCGGTCAATTTCTATGATAAAAGGACTAAAAATTCTAAAAATCCTGCATTGTTGTTCTCGGATTTTGTTCCTTTGGATCCGGGTAATGATGAGTATGCGGATTACTGGAATAACATTCACCAGAAGTGTCCTCAGTACTTCTTTGTAAAATACGTGAAGGAGGCTGTTCAAGAGCGTCTTGATCAGATGAGGGATCCGTATATGAGAGGAATAAATATCATGCCCAACATGAATGACAAGTTTAGTAAGTTGAACGATTTTTTGCAAAAAATTTATGGCTGATAATAACATAGATAGATATAATCTTGCTGCTAAAACCACTTATGAAGATGTGGCAAGGCAAAGGAAATTAGCCGAAGAAGAAAATTACACTCCGGCTACATTGCCAGAGACGACAACGCCTCTGGTTCCTAATTATATGCCTGGTGAAGGTGTGTATGCCCAACCTGAATTTCCAGATTACGCATCAAGGATAGCTGCTGCCGAATACGAAGAGCCGTATATAGCCAAGGAGATAAGCAACAGTTACTCGGAGGCACTGGCCCGTAACAGCTACAGGGGGGCTACACCTGCACCGCCGCCTCTTAATCCTTATGGACCGAAGGTAAGTATCCGTGAAAGTCATCAGATGGGTAATGATGGGGTATGGCGTACAAAATATCCCAACTATATTCCGGGTATAAATAATGAGGATTATTATGCCAGAAGACAGAGCGGATGGAGCAAGTTTTGGAATGGTGTAGGTAAATTCGCTTTAAAGTCCGCATTGTACGGTGCGCAAGGAGTTGTGTCATTGCCTGACAAACTTATCAATATGGCATCTGAGGGAAGTTACAAAGCTGCGTTAAATACTAACATGGATAAGTTTGTGGGTGATCTTGATCAGCAAATAGACATGCTTCTTCCCCATTATTACAAAAAAGAGGTAGAAGATTATAATTTTGGTCAAAAGCTTTTTAAGGATACCGGTAATTTCTTATGGAATGACGTCCTTGGTAATGGTATGTCTTTTACCGTAGGAGCCATGATATCAGCGTACATGACCGGAGGGCTTGGGGTTGGATCATTGGGCAATATAGGCGCTAAATTAGGTGGAAGAATCGGAGCTAAGTTGGCAGCAAGGCAAGCTGCCAATAGGGGCATAGGAAGCCTTAAAAGCGTGTTTAACGACTATGTAAGAAAAGGGGTTGCTACTGGGAGGAATGTAGGAGAGGCGGCTAAGACCTTAACGTTGTTAGCTACCAGTGCCGGATTCGAGTCATCGGTTGAAGCAAATTCTTTTATGAAGCAATCCGAGTCTGATTTCAAGGATTATTATCGTAAGATTTATGGTCGTGATCCTAATGCTGAGGAAATGACTGTTTTTCGTAATTCTAATGCTGATGTAGGTAGTGCTATATTTGCCGCCAATATGGGTATAGTAGGATTATCCAACTGGCTTCTTTTTGGTAAGTATATAGGGTTAGGAGGCAAGGCTATACCTGGGTTGGAAAAGAAGCTCAACAAGCATTTATTTGGATTAGGGACGGAAGTTGCGAAGCCGGGAGAGATGGCTATTAAAATAACCAATCCCAATATAGGACAGAAGATAGCAGGCAATGTTTTCAATATCATGAAAAGACCGGTATCTGAAGGATTATGGGAAGAAGGATCTCAAGGTGCTGTCCAGAATACGGCTGAGGAATATGTTAAGTCAAGATATGACAATGTTGCTATGAACGGGGCCGTTGATGTTCTTGATGCTATTTCTGAAGGATTTAAAAAACAATATACGTCTAAAGAAGGATGGACTGAAATAGGAATCGGTGCTATTATCGGTTCTTTGTTTGGTATGAGGGAAGGCTTCTTTGGAGTGAAAGAGTATAGTAATAATCAGATATTGCTGGAAAGGCAAGTAAATGAATATAACAAAGCATCTTCTAATCTTAATACGGCGGCTTTGAATACGTTGAAAAAGTCAATGAGTTTAGGGCCTCAAGTTCGTTCTGATGCTCAGTCTATGACCGGCAAGGAGCTTGATGATGCAATGTTTGAAAAGATGTCGATTGACAACCAAATGGGAACCTTAGAGGATTCGGCTGAAAATTTCAGGCAGATGGTTGATATGATGCCTATTTCGGAAATAGCCGAAGCCAACGGAATGTCTTTGGAAGAGGCAAAGAAATACAAGGATTCTATTATTGATAATTATAATAATCGTCTTTCGGATTTCAGATCTGCCCAGAGTTTTGCCGAAGATCTTATAGGTGATGATTCTAAGATTGAGTTTAGAAAATACGTGGCTCGTAATGCTTTTCTTGGTCTTCAATCGGAATCAAGAATGAAAGACATAGCTTCTGTCATAGAAACGCTTTCGGGGCAGCCTCGCGTGGCGGATGCTATAAGTACGTTCTCCCGGCTGTCGGACAGGGCAAGGGAGCGGGCGATGGCTATCCGTGGCATACGGTCAAGAATAGAAGAACTTGAATCCGAAATAGAAGATCTTGCTACCCGCCCTCGCAACGTAGAAGGGAAAGATCCACAAGCTGAATCCATACAACGAAAAACCAAAGAATTGGAAAGCCTTAGAACCAATTACAACAATTCGTTGTCTGAGTTATCAACGTTAATAGGAAAAGAGTTTTCGATAGAAGAGCTGGTAAGTAAAACCGAATCTGTTTTATCATCTCCTCTTTCTCCCATAAGTTCACAAGATGTGATAGAAGCCTATGATACGCTTGTGGCTTTTGATGATTATTTTAATGTAAAATCAAGACAGGAAAAGAAGTTTACAGCCAAAGACAAAGCCATGAGATCCTTGGTAAATGAATACCGAAGAAGTTTGATGGACTATAGGAATATGAATAACTTCTTGTCTAAGATGCTTGATAAAAGATTCTTAGCTGAGGAAAACAGGGGATTTTCAAAAGCGCTGTCTTCTCTATGGTCTACTCCTTATAAGGGGGATGATAAGGTTCCTGATTTTGCAGAGCCTAATAAAGTTGGTGAATATGACACTGATGAGGTAGTAGATCAAGCTGTGTCAGAAGGTAAGATTTCGGAAGACGAAGCTTGGACTATCAAGGCTTTTATGCATGCTCTTGATAAAGTAAGGGAAGATAGGATGAAGGAAGCAGAAGACGATATAAAAGAGTCACCGCTTACGGAGTCTGTATCGGATGAAGATTATGAGGCTGCTATGGATAATCCTATTATGGTTCCGGTTGTAAGGCAGTCTATAATTGATAAACTATATACAGGTAATGCCGATCTTCTTACTGCGAGAGAAAAAGATGTGTATGATAAATACAAACAAGATTTTGATGATTATGTATCGTCTTTAGGTGATAGTCCTGTTAATCTCATTAAATCATTATCTGAAAAGGCTGACAGGCTTACAAGTCCGAGATCAGTATATGAGGAAAATAAAGCTATTATTGATATGGCTAAGTCTAATTTGGAGCCAGATCAAAGAAAGGAGCTTGATGATGCTATTTCTTCGTATGTTGATATAATGAACAGGCGGGACAAAGGAGAGAAAGTTGACGAAGATAAACTTGCAGATTCGGTATTTACCATAGAAGATCTTGGCCAGGTTGGAAATATCACGGACCTCCTTCCTTATATCGAGCAAAACAGGATTATTGATAAAGGTCGTATCTCTGAATCTACGTTAAGTAATTTCGGGGAGGATGATGCTAATATAGATTCTCTTGTAAATGAATTAGACGAATCTGATAATACGCCGGGAGCCAATATAGATAGCGCCCAGAATCCAGAGACGTTGATGGTTAGAAGAATCTCTAATGATGGCAATGAAAGGTATGAAATTGCGGGTCTTAGAGCCGATAAATTTATATCTTCCATAAAATCATTGGTTCCTATTCAAATAAGCTCTGAAACGAACGCTAATGGCACTAAAAGGTATTCTCTTAACATAGGTGGAGAAACGGCTACTATAATTGAACTGCCTTATCATGCGAGATGGTCTATAGACAAAGAATCGGCTCGTGTTCTTAACCGTTACACAGACGTGTCTATTCAGGACGTGGGTAATTCCTATTCTTTGGTTTATAAGCGTCTTGATTCAGATGAATTGGTTCCGTACAGAACGGGTGTCGGATTCGGAGAGAATGAGGTAGATAAAATAGATCAGGAAGCATTATCTTCTTTGAAAAAAGGAGATAAGGTTAATCTCGAAATAGATGTAAATGATACTTATAATCAGTCTCTTTTTGCCGAATACAATGATGCTGTTCAGTCCGGCGATAAAGAAAGAATAGAATCTGCTGAGAATAAACTGGTGTCCAATATGGTTATCAAGGTCATGAGTGGGAACAGATTCGTTTCTGTTGTAAAAGCTGATACAGGAGGCATAGATGGTATAAGTAAAATAAGAAGAACGGCTTTTAACAAGTGGAAGAAGGACGCCGGCCGGTCGGCTACCATCGGCGTCGGCACGCATGTTGTTGCCCAGACCCTTCCCGGAAGACCGGTGTTTAACATGAAGGTGAACGGTCAAGGATATGGCCAGATAGAAAATCTCCCTATTACCGAAAAAGGTGCTGAAAAAGTATCTGATGTTGGATATGTATTAAATGGCAAAGTCGTGCTTAAGAACGGATCTAAATACACAGGCTTCCCATTTGCTTATTCTATATTAAATGACAAGGGGAATAATTACAAAAATGTAAGAGTTCCGGTAGTCGTCATCAAAGGTAAAAACGGTCTTAATTATCTTTTCCCAGTTAGCCTACGTTCTGTAGAATCAGAGGAAGGGCAGAAATGGATGTCTTTTATAGATATGCTGCTTGAATCTGGTGATTCTGAATTGCTACAGATGGGTCAAGATGACATACAAGATCTTAATGCGTATCTAACCAAGTTAGGTCTTGATCCGGCTTCGTATCAAGTATCGTATTTGAATCCTATTTCAGGGCTTAGAAAAGCTCGTGAGGCTATAGAAAAATTATCTACGGTTCCTGATGTTGTTAAGTGGGTAGAAGATGAAAGCAGGAATGTGAAAGACATTGTGACGTCTGAAGTAGAATCTGGAATAGATTTCGAAGGTGAGATGTTTGTCGCTCCTAAGATCAGGATTCAGTTTGGCAAATCATCTTCCAGACCTAAATCGCTTATAGAGGATGATCTTCCTTTCTCTGATGAGGGTAAGACCGTTACTTCTAAGGTAGAAGATGTGGAAGTTTATGAAGAGGAAATGCCAGAGGAAGGGGCTGCCCGGGAGACTCAGCCGGCGCCATTAGCTCAGCCGGCTCCTGCGGCACAAGCTACGCAGTCTTTACCTGGCAAGAAGCGTACCTCCAGGAAAAACTTCTCTCTTATGTTAAACGAAATAGAATCTCATATAGAAAAAGAAGGATTGCCGCCTTATGCTAATATTTTTGATTTTATAGCAAGGAAGATTGTAGGAGGTGACTTGAGGTTTCTTCGTGAGAGAGGTAATCCTAAAAGTCTTAAGGAGGAAATGGGATTAGAACCTAAAGGAACAGTAGGTGATAAAATATCCACTCCTTCCAGTAAAGGTGGTAAGACCTTAAATGAATACGTTTCTTGGCTTCGTTCTCAAACAGATCAGGTGGTGGTTGATTATGTTGGGCCAAGATCTGACGAACAAATTATATCAGAGTTGAAAAACTTTTTGAAATATATTAATTTTGTTCCGAGCAAGGCTTTGAATTATTCTCTTAGAGTCAATGGCATGGATACCCTAAAAGAATATGGCACAAAAGAGGAAGTAGAAAAAATGGAATCTGATATCAATAGTTTGGTTTCTAAAGTTTTGCCTACGGTGGATAATAAAACTGTAGAAGATGTTTCTACTGCAATAAAATCAAACAACTTGCCTGCCATATGGGAGCCCGTGGAAAGCCTTGATATGACAAACGAGGAAAAAATAGAGTTTTTGAATAACGTAGCAGATTTCCTTAGCGGCATACCAGAGTATGATGCTGTCGTGGAGTCTATAGAGTCAGAATCAGATAATATTTTAAATGATGGAAAAGAAGGAAGTGCAGAAGGCGGTGCAGTACGCACTGAGGAAGATGGCGATAAAAAGGGAGATGGAGAAGGCAAAGGACAATCCAGAACAAATGTCGAAGTTAAAGGAAATGTCGAATTACCTGGATATGAAGAAGGAAGAGTAGATAACTATAGGAAGAACGGAGATAAGTTCTCTGACATTGCTGAAGTCACTTTATGGCTACTTAGAAGGGCTGCCGGCATAACCTCTATCCCGGAAGGAGAAGAGGTTTATGTAGAGGGAGATGAGGTTAATAGTATTATGACCGATATGGAATCAAGGTATGGTATAGACACCATCAATCACTCGCATACGACTAAGGCTATAAGGGATCTTAACGGCGTATCAGGTTATAAAGTAGAATACGGATTAACCTTTTTGACATACGATCCTTTTATTAGGATATCCAATCCAAGGGAAGAATATAAGGCTGCGAAAGACGAGCCTCGTATATCCGAAGAACCGCTTACTCACATATCAAGGGTGACAACCCCTTATTTCCTGTACGGCGGCGATGAAGCATATACATCTGTTCCGGCTAAGGTAGAACCTATACCGGAGAAGATAATGGGTCGTAATGGCATTAAATTTGGTATGAGTGTAGTCGAGTTAACCAAATTAGGGTACAAAAAAGCTGGTGGAAACTGGATATATAAATTCTATATGAACCCAGGTGTGTATGATTTGTATAATATCAGTACCGGTGAAGCGTTTAGGGCAAAACCGGATCTTGGAGTTAAGATAAGTTCCAGTGCATTCATCCGCTCTTTATCTCAATCTGGTAGAAAAATACAAAATATGATGAGTAACATGAGTCAGGAAGAGATAGATAGGAATAAGAATCTCGTAGAAGGTTCTGATAATTCGGATTCGATAAATGAGTTAAACAAGGAGTGTTGAGTATGAGAAGGAGATTTTTTAATGCTGCGGATAATTTCGTGGGAGGATGTTATAATAAGTTATCTAATGAGGATATAAAAGGCTTGGAGGGAAAAGACCTTATGTATGTCAGTTTAATAAAATTCATATACATATAGGACCTGTATTAAAAGATCATGATTCTGATGTTAGTTACATAATGTTTAATAGTAATTGGAATTATGGTGGTTATGAATCTATGGTTTATAATCATAGCAATAATGGTATTTTTATATTAGGTGAAAACAAAATTGGTAACATAGAAGATCATATACAAGATCTAACATATTGGTACGAATATGATCCAAGCATTAATGAAAATTATTGTTATTTTTATTATGAGGCTAATAACAGCGGAAATGCTATCAAGTTGAATGGTGAGTTTGGTGATACCAGTACTGTTTTCAACATTCCCAGCTTGGAAGTCACCACTCTTCGTGATGGCAGTTTGAGTTTTCCGGAGATTTATATAGAAGGAATTTGGGATCCGTCATTGTATAAGTCGGTTTTATAATTAACTTTGCAAAAAAGTTAATTACAATGGGTGTCAAATGTCAGATAGAAAAAAAGGAAAATGAAATAAAACGGGTTAAGGCTCCTAACGGGGAGCCTTCCGTTCTTTACGAAAGTGCTTTAAAAGTATTAGGAAACAGCGAGCGGGCTCTTCAGGTATGGGCTAAGGCTTACACCCCTGGTTTTTTGTCGTATTACGGTCATTGGAATAACCCGGCTCCAGGGGAGATGTTTAACACCGATCCCAATGGCGAACCTCTTTTAGAAGATGTGCTGTCGTATATGAAGCGTCAGACTTATTTTGCTGATCCTTTAACGGCTCAGGATGTTAAGGATGTAAGGGATTTCCTTTTGTCTACTCATTATTTTTTCAATGCGTCTTCATTGTCTAATGCTATTCTCTTCGATTTTTATGTAGATGGCAGTTTGATACTGAATGAGCAGAAATTAAGGAGATCCGGTTTGTATGATGAAACAGAAATAAGTCGTATTTTGTCCGATCCTTCTGTTTTAAACGAGGTTTCGACTTCCATGAGAAAGTTAATAGATTCTTCTATTAACGAACATGATAGGGAAAAGGATAATTATTTTATGTCTGTTGACTATCAGTATGGTCCTATTGTTTACAAGGAGGGAGTGTTTAACCAATTTGGTAAAAAAGTACCATATAATCCTTCTGAGCTTTATTGGGCTATGGGCAAAACAGTAGCCGGCATAAAAAACTTTTCTGAATTTTCATCTGCTTTTGAATCGTTGAGAAACTCATACCCTGAACTGGTTGAGAAATTCGTTTCTGATAAAGAATTTGCCGAATCTATGTTTGATGAGTTCTCATCTACGAATAAGATTCCGGTAATAAACATAGAAGGGGATGATGTGGTAGAAGGCAAGAGAAGATCCTTGTCTAAGCTACAAGATCTGTCTTATTACAATCCTGGCAAAATAGAGTTCCTAAGAGCTCGTATATCAGCTTATTTACATAGGGCTAATGCCGACACCGAATCCGATTTAAGAAGCATGATATGGGATATAGAAGAGGCTTGTACGTGGTTTGGCATAGATATAATAGGGACATCGGAAACTTATGATGGCACAGAAGAATCTTTGAATAAGATAGATAATTTGATGCTGGATCTTGATATTTATGTGGCCAGGCATAATGATGTAAATTATGCTCCAACGCTGGCATCTTCTATAGATGATGTTCTTGGTGATAGTACAGACTATTATTTTGGATTATTGCCGGAGTATATGGATAATTTGAATATCGTTTATTCTGAATCCGATATAGACCCAGTAGAGGCATTTGAGAAACATTCATTGCTTAAGGTAGGAGATAATCTATATCAAAGGATCAGCAAAGATGATCTTAACGAGATGTATCAAATATCAACAGTATTAGCCAAGCACAACCTAACTCATTTTTCTACTAAAATATATCCTGAATCTTGTTTTAAGAACGGCGTTTTGGATAAAGAGAAAGTACGGAACGTAGATGATAATACGCTCATGGCTTCCATTAAAAAATACGTCAGATCGTTCATGGATTCTCAGAACACAGAGGACATGATAATGACCAGGATGGCGTTTGGGCACCCTGCGGTACTTGACGTTCCTTACGTGGATGTGGATCGGGAGTATAGTCGATACATGAACAAAAAACAAGATAGCGAAAACCCATTATCCTTATTCGATTTATACCAATCTTACCTTGACAACAAACTCCATAAAACAAAATTATATGATAATGCCTATAAGTATCTTGACTTCAAACCTGGTCCATCTTTGGGTCTTATTTCTGATGATCCTGATATTTTGAAATCAATAGAATTATCTTTATCTGGAAAAGACAGGTTGATGTTGTTTGATTATAGCATGACCAGTACCGACCCTTCTTTATCAGAATTGTTTTATTTGGAGAGGTATGACCCTTCGTATGCTGGGAATGATTTTGAACACTATTTTTACACCAGGCACCCGTATTTGTTAAAAGAAAAATCGGGTTCTAATATCGTAGAGCAAGATGGTGTTATAACAGCAGAAGGTATTTATGATAATTTTATAAGAGTAGGTAATAAGATATGGTCTAAAGTAAGCGAGAGTAGTTCCGGCTCTATCTACCAAAATCTGACAGGAACCGAATCGGAGGTGAAATACGATTCTACTCAGAAGGCTAAGACGGTAGAAACTGATTACGCTCCATACCAAAACAGATCTGGCTTGACGCAAGATATGATCGTAAGCAAGTCTGAATTGGATGATCTTAACAAATTGGAATGCAGGTAATTTTTGTATATATATAGTTTTTTCATAGTTATAATTTGGGAAGTGAGGCTTGTGAAAGTCTCACTTTTCTTATATATGCACGTATATCAATAACATACAAGAAAAGTTAGATTTTCATTGTTTATGAATTATTTTTATTAAGTTTGCAATATTAGTTTCAGGAAGGGATTATGGAAATAAGGAAAAAGTAAGAACCGGACGTAACTAATAACAGTAGGAAATGAGAATCAGTACCATCAAACGTAACAACAGCATTCATCTTATGTATAAAAACATTATGAATGATTTAGGTCAATTAAGAACTGTAGTTTCAAAATCCTATATTTATAATCTGATACAAAATCAAACCGGATTAAGTATCAGAACTATATCCCATGTCTTGAATCACACAAAAGAACAGGATACAGATTCTTTGTGAAAACCATACATTTTCATACATTTGTGTGTTCTTTAGTTTTTAGATTTAAGTTTTTCATGGTATTAGTTTAGATTAGTGTAGATCAGGGCTCGCAGTGATGCGGGCCCTGGTTTGATTTAAAAAGTATTAAAATATTTGCTATTTAAAATCCTGTTCCTATCTTTGCTCCAGAAACAATGAACAACGAGATCCCACCTCTGGTTGTTTGATGTTGAAAGATATTTTTGGCTCATTAGGGTTTGTCATAGTGGGATCTGACATTCTCTTTTGGGCCTATTTTTTTATTATGGATAATACTTGTATTCCTTTTGTGTTAATAAACGACAGAAAAATGATTGACGCAAAACATGTTCATAAATTGTTAGAATGTAAGTATGATTTTAAACATTGGATTAAGGATGTAATATCATCTTTTAATTTTAAGGATGGAATAGATTATATATCATATAGATATGATAATAATGGAGAACAAATAATAGATAATAATAGTCATGTATTTAGGCATGACTATTATTTATTCCCCAAATCGATTCTGTGTATCATCCTGTCTCTTATACACATCTCCGAGCCCACGAGACGCTCATGAATCTCG
>ENA-OYXW01000205-OYXW01000205.1-human-gut-metagenome-genome-assembly--contig:-NODE-205-length-23415-cov-29.859418_pt1 | contig 23415 bp, 15 predicted proteins | sample MGYA00243977_ERZ653436 | MGnify/ENA primary metagenome ERZ653436 (study PRJEB26926, sample SAMN06165001) | human gut metagenome | biome: ENVO:00009003; feature: ENVO:2100002; material: ENVO:00002003...
GATAAAGGTCTCCTCAAACTTAGATACATAAATGTACCAAAATTTGAGAAGAACCAGTTTGAATGCGTTGTTTTAATTGCCATATTGCCATATTGTATGTGCAAATGGTTGATACTCAGCGTAAAAGTACGTATGGCAATTCTCGGAAAAGCGCCGGGAATTGCCATATATTGTTATAGTGAGAATTTAATGCTGCTTTCGCCTAATAACCAGATACTCAGTACCTTTCATCGTTCTTTTCCTCTTTAGTCCATCGATGTTCTTCAGGCATCGACCGAACGAAAGAAGGCTTTTTGCTTCCAATGATGCCCCATATTTCGCCTTTAACTCGCTAAAAATGGCGGCGGCAGTCATGAAAGTACCCTCATTTTCGTCTTCTGTTGGCGTAAAACTCTCGCTGAAGCATTGCATGATTGGATCTACTTGCTGGTATCGCCTGTTGTTCTCCATGATGAGAGCCGTCTGTTCTGCATCAAAATAGGTCTTTTCTCCATTCCAGATTGCCTTTTCTGCTTGGGCAAAGAGTTGCTGATAGTTGGGGCGCACGCTTACATCAATAGGACCCGTCAGTTCGATGCCGATGAATCGGCGGTTGCCGGAAGGGTCGGTCAGAATGTCGTCCATATTGCTTGTGGCGATGAAGGAGGCGGTGCGGGGAAACTCCTGTACATGGCTTCCATAGGGTGGTTTGTATTTCACGTTTGGCAACTGGATGAGATTTTTTAGGAATCCCTGTTGTACCTTGGCTGAAATCTGGTTGAATTCATCCAGATTGATGAGTAGGCACTGGCTCATAGCCTGCAATACCTGTCTCTTCTCCGAGAGAATCAGATTATCGGTGTAGCCCCATTGCAGCTGGGGTGGAATCAGACGGCGGCAAAAAGTACTCTTGTTGTAGCCCTGTTTTGAAATGAGCAGGGGAGCCACGCTGTTGCCATACTGTCTGCCGGTGCGGTTGTGCCATTGCTCCACCATGGCTAGAAACCAGGTGTAGAACCAGTCTTCCCAGTGCGGGTTGTTGGTAGGCACGGTACGTGCCAAGGCACGTATATAGTCCTTGCCGTCCCAGTTGTCATAACAGGTGAACAGGAATTCCTCTACGGGATTATAGTTCTTGATGAAATTGGATTCCAGGAAATTTCTAACGTCCTTGATGCTGACGTTGATACCTGCCAGTTGCACTTCTAGTGTCAGACTCTTCTGTACTCTCGGTTCCACGGCTTGAAATCCAATCCATTCCTTGTCCTTCGGTACATATTCGGTATATTTCATCACCATATTGTATCTCAGGTCATACTTCTCGTTCAGATATTTCATCATCTTCTCGATGTTCTCTTTCGAGCCTTTCATGCCTTTTTCTTTCTTGTCAGTCGGGTCGCTTTTAGCCTCAGGTATGGATGGGGTTGGTTCCTGAAGCATCAGTTTCTCATCTACTTTCAAGGCGACAGCCTGAGGATTATAATAGGGTTGGGTATCGAGCGTAAGGAGGAAATAGCTTCTTATCGAAGGCTTTTGGCTGGCTATCTCGGCATGGATGACAGACTGGTAGATGGGCAGGATGTGTCGGTAGGCACTTTGGTAGAGTCGGTCGGCATGTTCTTCATCTGTATCTGTAGGCAGTTCACCCTTTTCATCGGAGAATTTCACCAGTATTTCCACGCTTCTGCCATCGGCTCCGGTCACGGCGATGAGGGTGGAGGGGAGAAAGGCAGCTTGTTTCTTCACGAGCTGGACGTCTTCTGGTTTCAGTATGTTTCTGAACGATAGGAGCAAGAGGCCGTTGAATGCCTTCATCCTGAGATTCCCGTTCTCATCTTTCTGAAACTCGGCGGCAGGGTATACCCGGTGCCAGGTGGGCATGTCTTTATACCCATCGTAACCGAAATTCATGGAAGGAACCATATCTCTGAATTTCTGGATGGTAAACTTGGAATCATCTTTGAGCATACGCTCCAAAAGGTGTCCGATACTTCTGTTGGTAACGCAAAGCTGGTGTTGCCGGTTGGTTCTGATGACTGTTATTCTCATCTGTCCTGTTATTAAAGTTATTTCTTTTTCGAGTGAGGCTTACGTAATGTTTGAGTAGGGCTTACTTGGAGTTCAAAAGAGGCTCACTTGGATTTCGGAAAGCATTACTTGCTAAGCCAGGATGTATCTGAAACTGCGTCGCGACGTATCTGATGCTGCGTCGTGACGCAGTTGTTGTTACGTTGCGATGTATCAGATGCTACGTCGGGACGTAATTTCTTCCGCATCGATGGCGAAGTTACGAAAAAAGATTGAAATCCCCAAGCATTGAACCGAAAAAATGCTTTTTTGCTCAATACTTTCTGTGTTTTTCTCAAAAAATGCCTCAAAAACGCCCGAATATGGCAGATAACCCCTAAAAATAAAGAATTGCCATACACCTAACAGCTTTGTAATCAGAGAGATTACTGGCTGATATGGCAATATGGCAATTCTTGAAAGAAAAATATTTAAAATGAAGCAGATTGTGGACCCCTAATTTTTTCTAACATCCCATCTGTAGCAGACAGCAAATATATTGTTTCGTTAGATTTATCTATCCTCATTTGAGAGGCAATAAAGTTTAACTTGTAATTTTTCAATGCTTTTCCTGCTAAATCGTATACTTCGACAGAAGAATATCCTTTCTCTTTAGCTAGGTCTACATGACGTTGTGAAAGAAGGTATATTTGTTACCTATTGACTTAATATTCATCTCTTTTATTGTTTGTTTTTCTTACCAATCTTATTTGAAATTCAACAATTTATGTTGTTTTTGTTCTGCTTCAAGCTCCAATAAAATTCTCTTTGTGGCCAATCCTCCGGCAAAGCCCGTCAGGGAATGGTTGCTGCCGATAACCCGGTGGCAGGGTATGAAAATGCTGATATATAATTGTACAGAGTCTCCGAACGCTTTTCGCAGAAGTAAATCATCATAGGGTACTTCTTTGTCGAGTCCAGAATGTTCCATGGTTAAGAGACTATTACAAATTGTGATAGACTTATTAGATAGTTATACTCTCCTTTAAAGTATCTGGCTTAATCTTTCTAATTCATAAATGATAATTTAGAGGCGATGGCAAAGCAGCTCTACGACTATTGGTTTGTACAGTTTGACTTCCCGAATGAGGAGGGCAAGCCGTATAAGTCGAGTGGCGGGGCTATGGTATGGAATGAGAAGCTGAAACGTGAAATACCAAAAGGGTGGTTTTGTGGAACTTTGTTAGATATTGCAGAATACACAAATGGTTTGGCATGTCAGAAATATCGTCCAACAGATGATAACAAATTGCCTGTTATCAAGATTAAAGAAATGCACGATGGCTTATCAGTTGATACGGAATGGGTAAAGGCTGACATTCCTGACGATGTAAAAGTGTTTGATGGTGATGTATTGTTCTCATGGTCAGCTTCTTTGGAAGTAATGCTCTGGGCTTATGGAAATGGTGGCTTGAACCAACATATATTCAAGGTAACATCAAAGAATGGCTATCCGCGTTCATTCTATTTTTACCAACTTGTACACTATATAGGTGTATTCAAGCAAATGGCAGAAGCTAGAAAAACAACGATGGGACATATAACACAAGACCATTTAAGACAAAGCACTATCGTACTGCCACCAGATGTAGATATTGCCAACAAATTAGAAGAAAAACTTTGCCCAATCTTTGATGCAATAGTCAAAAACAGCCAAGAGATTATGACTCTCACTAAGCAGAGAGACGAACTCTTGCCTCTTTTAATGAATGGTCAAGCCACGGTAAATTATCATTTATTGCAATAATCCGTCTATTACCTTATATTATATGTAGAAACAAGAAATAAAATTATGAAGAAAGAATTGATAAAAAAGGTATTAGATGGTATGCGTGGTGTATTGTCTGAGGAGCACTTGAAGCTATTGCATGACACAATGGAAGTGGCTTTGGAGAATTTTGATGTTTGCCTGAAGTTGTCTGATGGTGAAAACCGTGAAAAGGAGAATGCAGAGTTGCTTGATGTGTTCATTTCTGCAAAGAAAATAGAGGGATGCTCTGACAAGACGATTCACTATTATAAGTCTTCTATAGAGAAGTTGATGGTGGCAGTAAGCAAAAAAGTGCAGGAAATAACGACCAATGATATTCGATGCTATCTTGCTGAACAACAAGAAAATCATCACCTTAGCAAGGTGACGATTGATAACTTGCGACGTATCTTCTCCAGCTTCTTCTCATGGCTGGAGGATGAGGACTATATCGTGAAAAGTCCTGTGCGAAGAATACATAAGGTTCGTACTGATACTTTGGTAAAGGAGGTGCTTTCAGATGAAAGTATGGAAATACTACGTGATAGCTGCCAAGAATTGCGTGACATCGCTATGATAGATATGCTTGCCAGTACAGGTATGCGTGTCGGTGAGTTGGTAAAAATGAACCGTGAAGATATTGATTTTCATGAGCGGCAATGTGTGGTGTTTGGTAAAGGCAACAAAGAGCGAGAGGTTTATTTCAATGCTCGCGCAAAGATTCATCTAAAGAAATACTTGGATGAGCGAACAGATGATAATCCAGCGTTGTTTGTTAGCCTTGCCAAACCACATACTCGCCTCACTATCAGTGGGGTTGAGGTTCGTTTGCGTAATTTGGGAAAGCGTGCATCCCTAAACAAGGTACATCCCCATAAATTCAGAAGGACTTTGGCTACGATGGCTATTGATAAGGGTATGCCAATAGAGCAAGTACAAAAGCTATTGGGGCATGTCAAAATTGATACAACCTTGCATTATGCGATGGTAAATCAGACAAATGTGAAGATGGCACATCGAAAATATCTTAATTAAGGTTTAGAAAGTTGAGATTCTGCTTTATTTTGATTATCTTTGTAATCTAAATTTTAGCAGAATATGAAACTGACAAAATATAAATTAGGAGATTTGGTAGAAGTGACACGAGGAGCAAGCTTGTCGGGTCAATTCTATGCTGAGGAGGGTGAACTGATTCGTTTGACCCTTGGAAACTTTAATATGAACGGAGGTGGCTTTAAGGAGAATACCTCAAAAACGGACTTGTATTTTACTGGCCCCGTCAAAGACGAATTTATACTAAACAAAGGTGATATTATAACGCCACTTACTGAGCAATCTTTGGGATTGTTAGGTACTACAGCACGTGTCCCTGAAAGTGGTAAGTATATTCAGAGTCAAGATGTGGCACTTGTAAGATGCAAGGAGGGACTTCTCGACCCTAATTTTTGCTACTATTTAATTTCTTCGTCTATTGTTCGTCAGCAATTGAGTGCTGGTGCTCAACAGACTAAAATACGCCATACTTCTCCTGATAAAATCAAAGACTGTACTGTTTGGGTACCTGAATTTGAAGAGCAGAAGAAAATAGGGCGTATTTTATCTGATATTGACGAAAAGATTATTCTTAATCGTCTGATAAATGATAATTTAGAGGCGATGGCAAAGCAACTCTACGACTATTGGTTTGTGCAGTTTGACTTTCCGAATGAGGAGGGTAAACCGTATAAATCAAGTGGTGGTGCTATGGTGTGGAATGATAAGCTGAAGCGTGAGATACCGCAGGGGTGGAGTGTGTTGTCTGTAAATGATATTGCCGCAAGTGTTCGTGGCGTATCTTATGCAAAAGATGACATGGTAGATTCTAACAACGGAGTACTGGTATTGCGTGGAAATAATATTCAAGACAACCATCTTATATATGATAGCAATGTCGCTTATATTCCGAGTTCTTTTGTCTCAGAAAATCAACGTATTCGACCATTAGATATTATAATGACTATGTCAAGTGGAAGTAAAGAGCATATTGGTAAATCTGCAATGTTTCAGTTCGCATCAGAAGATACCTTTGGTGCATTTTTGACAAAGTTTACTGCAAAAGAACATTGTGCCTATTTACTTTTCAATTTGTTCAATAGTAAATATTTCAAGGCGAAGATAAAGAGTATAGCTTGTGGCACAGGTATAAATAACTTGACCAACCAGACTTTTGATGAAATCTATGTTGTTATGCCAGAAGATGAACTCTTATTAGAGTTTGATAAAAGGCAGTCGCAGATATTTGCAGAAATTGGATTAATTGAAAAAAGTAATATGGAACTCACTAAGCAACGAGACGAGCTTCTGCCCCTTTTAATGAACGGTCAAGCCACGGTAAATTATCATTTATCTGCTTGTTAAGCTCAATTTTGCGGTCGATATCAGCAAGCACCTTTCCAATGGTATGTTGTTCTGTCAAAGACGGAAGTAACACAGGTATAGTGTTGATAGTACTATTGGAAAGTGTGTATCGCTGACCACTTCCAGAAGCATTGTTTTCAAAATACTTCTGGATATATTTGGTATGCATGAAGGCATTTAAATATTTGCCATCCACGATAGTCGGGTCTGGCGTAATCAAGGCACAGTGATAGCCGAGGACGACATTGTCGAAATCATCAGCAAAATAAGTTGCTATTCCTATATCATCCCTTGTTTCACTATCTTTGGTGATTGCTACCTGTCCTTTAGCGATAGAGCATTTGTCTATTTCTGCTTGTTTTGCAGATGCAAGCATAAAATGCTCGGCTTTATCCTTTGTAATAGCCCAGTTGTGATAAACGTCCACGAAATTGCACAGTCGAACAGGTATTTCCCCCTCAATGGTTTTCTTGTCGACACCGCTAATTTCAATTTTAGCGATGTCTGCAAGTTTATATTTCTTCAGTTCCATTTTTTTATTCTTTTTGTTGTTGCCTCTACTCATCTCCCAACAATCCTCTTATTTCCTGGTCGAAGTCAGAGTCAATACGTTGGGTCTTATTGAAAATTTCGTATTCTTGTTCCGCTTTCTTCTTGGCTTGTTCCGCAGAAATTTTACCTTTGTCTGGCAAAATTTGGTAGCGTCGGAAAGTGAGGAATTCATTTACGCTTGCCGAGAACTGCTGCATATTAAACGTGTTTTCACGCTCAATAAGATCCTCGATATAGTCGAAGAAACCTGTGACGGCACGTTCTAATTGGCGGATTTCTTTCTCTTGTAGATAGTTCTTGGCGATGCTTACATCCGATTTTAGAACACGACCATCTGGTGCATTTTTCCAAGTGGTAAGTCCCATGTGGTCCTTAGTATGGTCAGCCTTGGAGTATATAATCTCTGCTGCTGTATGTCCAGTGATAGCATAATGGAAGCGGTTTTGAACCATTGCATAAAATTCGCGTGTGGTTGGCGAGTTCTTGTCATAGTCGGTACTACATTCTGCATAAATATCTGTTATTTGCTGCCAGATACGGCGTTCGCTTGCTCGAATAGAGCGTACACGTTCGAGCAACTCACGGAAATAGTCCTTTCCGAACACTGCCGTGCCTTGCTTCAATCGCTCATCGTCCATAGCAAATCCCTTGGTGATATATTCGTTGAGAATCTTTGTTGCCCATTGGCGGAAGCGAGTAGCCTTTAATGAAGAAACACGATAGCCAACCGCAATGATGGCATCGAGGTGATAGAAGTCCACACTATGTGTCTGCGACTTATTGGCCATGGCTCCATGCTGAGTGGTTATTTCCATTTTGGAAACAACCACTTCTTTATCCAATTCCCCTTCCTCAAAAATATTCTTCAAGTGCTTACTGATAGCTGGTACACCAACACCAAATAGCTGTGCCATAGCTTTTTGTGTACACCAAATCGTCTCGTTCTTGATAACCACCTGCACCTTGCCTTCAGAGTTAGGCATACTATACAGTAAAAATTGTATTTCGTTACTCATCTTGTTATTCCCTTTTTGCGTTATCATTAAAGTTGATGCTGTTAAGCTGTCGCATAATCTCATTCTCTAAGCGATGGCTTTCCTCGAATTGCTCTGCCAATGTATTCTTGTAATCAGTCATTCGCTTATTGAACTCCTCTTCCGTGATATCAACATAGTCTATCTTGATGTCAAAATATTGACCGGCTGAAAGACTGTAGCCCTTTTCTTTGATTTCTTCGTATGTGACGGTTACGGAGAAATCATCAATAGCTTCCTTGTTTTGGAATGTATTGACGATTTTGTCTATCTCGTTATCACGTAAGCGAACTTTCTTCAAACCATTGCTGTCTTTGTATTCCTCGCCCAATTTGCTTGCATCAATCAGTACAATTTTGTCACTATTCTTTGAGTCGTCAAAGAATAGCACGGACACATTGGTACCTGTATTGGCAAATACGTTGCTTGGCATAGAGACACAACCATATACAATATTGTTGTCAACAATGTGTTTCAAAATCTTATTCTCAATGCCACTTTTGGCAGTGATGAATCCTGTAGGTATAACAATAGCTCCTTTACCAGAATCTTTCTTCAGTGAGTTGATGACATGCTGGATGAAGCATGTGTATATCGCCATACTGTCTTTCTTCTTGGCTGGAACCTTTGGTACGCCAGCCCAAAAGCGAGCAGGGAAGGCGGCTATCTTTTCTCGGGTATCGCTAAAATCCATCTTGAAAGGTGGGTTACTTACCACGAAGTCGAATTGGCGAAGACTTTGCCCATCGTCGCTTTTGTGATAAGGAGCAACCAAAGTGTCGCCTTGGATGGCGTGGTCAAGTGAAGATACCAAACCGTTGAGCAACAAGTTGAGTTTTAGCATCTTGTTGCTTCGTTGAGAAATATCCTGAGCAAAAATGGTGCATTTGTCTTCACCTATTTGGTGGGACAATGCCATCAGAAGCGTGCCCGTACCTGCTGATGGATCATAGCATTCTACATTATGTAGGTCGGCATGGTCGCCAACTAAAAGGCGTGCCATAATCGTGGCTATGGCATGAGGTGTGTAATACTCTGCATACTTACCGCCACCAGCTGTGTTGTAATCCTTGATGAGATACTCAAAGATATTGGCGAAGAAGTCGTAATGTTCAGAAAAAGCTTCTTCGAATGAGAAGTTTGCCAACTTATCGACCATAGCACGAGCGAAAGGTGCACGTTGTGCCACATCGGTTACGTATTGTGTCAATGGCTCAAAGAGTGGTATCTTGGTGTTCTGAGTGGTCTGTGTAGAGTAAATTGCCAAGTTTTGTTCGGCAATATCACTCATGGTATTGTCAAAGATGAAGTCGAAATCTCCCTTTGCCTGTTGGTTCCAAAGATTGGCTATTAGATGCTCTGGTTTAAGACGTGGAAGGTCTGGTGAGAGTGAAGCCCATAGCATCTTGCGTTCCATGTCACTCAACTCGCTGTATGCTACCTCCCATTTCTCTGCCGTACGAATCTTTTCAGCATATTTGTTATTGGAGTTTTTGATGGCGTAGCCAAACTTATCGTTCAAGAACTTATACAAGAAAACCTCTGTGATAATCTTGTACTCATTGCCATCATTGCCCATTCCGTATGTCTTGCAAGTAGCCTTTAGGGCATCAATGAGGGCTACTGTCTTTTCTCTTATTGTCATATAGTCTTAATTTCTTGGATATGTTGCGTTATATTGATTGATATATTGACGAGCTATGCGAGACTGAATGAAGGTGTAGTCATCGAAGTTTCCCTCCATCGTAGGATAGTGATCCAGAGTTTGGGCTATCTCTGACAATACTGTCATCTCGAAGTAATCGTCTTTCTTCAGAATGTCGTTTCTGTCGTACACTTTTTGGTCTATTTCAGTCTTGATATCAGTGAGAATAGTCACGATGTCATTGTCATAATAGCTGAAGATAAACGGCTTATGTTCAGACAACCTGCGCTTGTTCTCCTCACGAATTCGTTTGTGGACATTGGCAAACTTAGTGTCGCCATTGTATTTTTTCTGCAATCGATTGTTGCTTTCCTGCAATTTAATTAGTCGCTCTATGATTTCATCGAGTTCCTTGCTCTCTTGGTTGAATTTTGCGATACTATCCACCACAAATCCGTGTTCCTTGAATCGCTGCATGAAGGCATCACGTAAGGTAATGTATTCAGGGTCGTCAGGGTCGGTGTTTTCTGTGAATTTCCGTATCGCTGTTGACCATTTGTCTTGCAACTCTCGTCCGCCTGCTATCATTTTCATCTCTTCCTCACCTATTTTGGAGAAATTAAATCGAATGTCTAGCATAGCTTCATTGATCAGTTGCTTAGTTTCATCTGATACAGAGAATGCTTCCTTTTGGTTGATGATGTCTATGTGGTGTTGCACTTCTTTCAGCATGTCTGGCAACTTGGTTATCTCCAGTTTGCTAAATGCTTCTTTCAACTTATCATCACCAAAGGTGCGAACGATATTGGCGCAATCCTTGGCAGAAATCAGCGTCTTCTTGAGATCGAGCAATACTTGCTTGTCTTCTATAGAAGAAATCTCCGAGGAGAATTCCTCCACATTGTTGGTTGTATAATCAAATAATGTTTGACGTACATCCTGCATTTGATGGATCAATTCCTCTGGACTTTCCAAGACAGCCGAGAATGTATCTGTAGTGTGGTCTCCATCAACTTCGTCTGGATTATTGAAGCGATTCAACTCTTTAAGATAAGCTTCGTTGGTCTCCTCAAAATTCTGCTTGATATTGGCAAAGTCGATGACATAGCCATATCTATTATCCTTATATGGACGATTAACACGAGTGAGTGCTTGCAGAAGATTATGGTCTTTCAACTTCCTACCAAAATAAAGTCGCTTTAAGCGTGGTGCATCAAATCCTGTCAAGAGCATGTTGAAAACAATGAGCAAATCAATGGTCATGTTCTTCTTGAATTCCTTAATAATCTGCTTGCGAGTCTCCTTATCGTCACTATCATGCAAGATGAGACCTACACGAAGCGGATGCTTTTGGTATCCGATCATAGGGATAGCATTAGCAACCATCCATTCATTGCCATCCAACTTTATCTGTATAGTCTTTGCCTCACCTCCATCATTTAGATTTTGGAAAGCTTCGTATAGTTTTCTGGCTTGTTCGCTGGTTTCGCAGATAACCATTCCGCCCAAAGTTTCATCTCCTTGGATTTTACGAAATTGGGTAAGGTCGGCAGCGATATAGCGAGCCAATTCACCTACGTAACTATCGTGCTCGATGATTTGTGAGCGTTTGATGTCTTTTTTCTGTACAAGTGTTTCCAACTTGTCATATACTTCGGAGAGTCTTTCTTTATACGAAGTCTCAATGTCCTCTCGTATGATCTTTAGTGTATATCCATCTGCAATGGAGCGATCATAATAATAGGTGTGAAAATATCGTTGAAAGACAACACTCGAAGCGCAATCTGCCTTTAGCAAAGGTGTGCCAGTAAGTGCAATTTTAATGGAGTTGGGGTCTGCATCAAACAGATTCGCCAAAAAACATCCACCAGGCTTGTAGCCTCTATGAGCCTCGTCCATGATGAATATTCGCTGTAAGTTGGTAGCGTATGCAGGTAAGTCAACCTTTTCTTTATCTTCTGCAAAACGCTGAATGTTGACCACGGTAATCTCTTGATGTCCACTTGTACCTTGTTGAGCTTGGTTATTGCGGAATTGTGCCATTAACTCAGCCTTGGTATTTGCAGTGGAAACAACCAACCCTCTTGCCTCAAACTCTTGCTTAGCTTGTTCCAAAAGGTCTATTCTGTCAACAATGAAATAGAACTTGGCAACCATGTTCTTCTTAGAGTAATAATCAGACAATACGTATGTGAGGTAAAACGACAATGCCGTTTTACCACTACCTTGCGTATGCCAAACTACTCCAGAGGTGGCTCCTTCTGAAATTTGCTGACGAATTGCCAGTGAAGCAAACATTTGCTGATAGCGCATGATGTGCTTTTGGTCAGTGCTTTCAATCTTGCCATCCACTTCTTTTTCCATTTTCACGTAAGCTATACCATATTTAATAAGAAATAGCAAACGTTCTGGGCTACACATAGATGTTAAGATACGATTGGTCGGCGTGTTGATTCCTAAATTTGTTTGGTATTCTGGCGTATGGTGTATGACTTGACAGTTAAAGTCTGCCAGAATATTCTTTTCATCCTCCTTGTTGATTTCTTTATAAGGATATTCTTTGTTATATGGTGCTATAGAGAGATTGTTGGGATTCTCCTCTCGAAAGCAGTTGAATGGTGCGTTTTCTCTTGCAGCAGTGCAATAGAAAGCTCCTTGGATGGGCACTATGCCCCCCATGGTGTCATATTCCATATTGTTGGAGAATATCATCAACTGGGTGATGTTGATAAATCTACGATATTTCTTGTTGGGAAAACGCTCGAAGTTCATTCGCTTACTTTCAGCCACAATACCACCATGATTGTTTGGCTTCTTGACCTCCACGAAGCAAAGAGGCAATCCATTGACAAACAACGTGATGTCAGGGCGGAACTCATCTTGACCATTCTTGCAAGTAAATTCTGCCGTAAAATGAAATTTGTTGTTCTGAGGATTCTCGAAATCAATTAATTTGATGGGAGAAACAGTCGTAAGTCGTCTATAGAAAGATTTTCCTAAGTCGTCATTGTCTAATTCTTGACGAATGGAGCGCATGATATTGTTAAACTCACCTTTTGATGATGGGTTTAAATATTCAAACTGTTTCTTAAATACATCAATCAAGATGTTTGTATCTGGGTCATACACCTTACCAGCCATGTCTTCACTAATCTTCCCGAAATAGGAATAACCTAATCGGGTTAAGTGAACCATGGCAGGCATTTGTACCCTTGTCGCTTCGTTGAATTTTCCCATATTGTTCTAAATTTAGTCGAAATTAATAATCTCACTAACACTCTTCTTTGTATTTTAAAATTCTGAATGCAAAGATACGGATAATTTTCGAAAAATGATATTAGAAGGATGAAAAAATGCCGGGCGCATCTTGAAAAAGATGGCTCGGCATTGTTTTTGAGGGAAGGTCTCCAGCTCTTGGTGGGGATCAAGCGATGGAATCACTTGGAATGGGGGCTGGCTTTCTTCTTAGTTTCTTAGCTTTTTGCTTTCTTATTTTACGCTCCACTCAAACAAACCGCAGGACAGAGTCTCTGGCTGCTTCAGCTCGAGCTTAACTGCCTTGGTCTTCACCGGGTCGAAATTCACGATGCAGGCTACACCTCGCTTGCATGGATAAGCATCGGCTCCTGGAACTTCCTTCCAGTTGCCTGCCTCGTCCTGATAGTAGAGCTTCCAGCTGTCTGGTACCTTGCAACCGCCCCATGGCTGGTCGTCGTACCAATATACGGTGCTGGTCTTGATCTCCTTGCTCTCAGGGAAGGTGTAGGTAATCCACTCTGTAGTGTTCTTCTTAGGCCACCAGTGGATGTATGGGACAGAGCGGTCGTTCTCATCGGCTGGAACCAGTCCGTCGGTGATGCTGCTCTTGGCAGGCACTGGAGAAGAGAATTCTACCTTAGCCTGAGCTGCGAGAGTTGCAGGAGCTGATGGCTTTGCAGCCTTGACATCCTGTGGCAACCATACCTTCATATTGCCGTTGCCACGATGAGCCCAGGCGAAGTATGGGATGAGAGTCAGGGTCTGGTCCTTGGTGCTCAGCTTGCCGCTCTTGTCGTAGGCGAGGGTCTGCACGTTCTCGGTCAAGGTCTCCATGTTCTGACCCTTGTAGAGTGTCAGCACATTCTTATATTTAGGGTCGATGAAGTCATCGTACGAGAGCTTGCCCTCAGCGAACTGAGGTTCGCGGTTCTCCAGGATGCTCATGATGTCGAAGCCCTGGTTGTCTGGCCACTCTGCACAATATACGATAGGACCACGCTCGATGCTGATGCAGCCACGGTCGGCCTCTACCTTGTTGTTGGCACGTACGGTGCGTGCCTCCATGTCGAAGTGAACGCGAACCACATCGCCCTTCTTCCACTTGCGGTTGATGGTATAATAGCCATCCTCTGTTACCTTGGCCTCTACCTTCTTGCCGTTTACGGTGATGGTATAGCCCAGTCGCTTGCCGTCGCTGTAGTAGTAGAGGTCAGATGGAACAGGCTGTCCCTTCACCCATCCAGGGATGCGAATCTTCATACCGAACTGTCCAGCCTTGTTGTCATCTACCTTGATGGCGATGTCGCCGTTCCAAGGATATTTTGTGTCCTGGCTCAAAGCCACCTTCTTGCCGGCTACTTTCAGAGAAGAAGAGTTGCTGAGGAAGAGGTTGACATATACATTCTTATCCTTTACGGCATATACGTAGCCTGGGAGGGATGGCAGGAAACGGCAGATGTTGCTAGGGCAGCAGGCACAGCCGAACCAAGCCTGGCGCTGATGCTGCCCCATGCTCTCCAATGGGTTAGGGTAGAAGAAGCCGCCGCCGTCCATGCTCACACCACTGATGAGACCATTGTAGAGGGTACGCTCCAATACATCGTAATACTTACTCTCGCCATGGAGGAGGAAGAGACGGTAGTTGACATAAACATTGCCGATAGCTGCGCAGGTTTCGCAGTAGGCACTCATGTTAGGCAACTCGTAGTTCTTTCCGAAAGCCTCGCCGTTGTTAGTAGCTCCGATACCTCCGGTGATGTAGAGCTTCTTGCTCACGATGTTGTCCCAGATGCGGTCGATGGCGTGGATATAGGCAGTATCTCCGGTAAGGGCAGCTACATCTGCCATACCAGCATACATATAGGTAGCACGTACGGCATGACCTACAGCCTCGTCCTGCTCCAATACCGGTTTGTGGCTCTGAGAATATTCCTGTTTGATAGATGTCTTGCCACGATAGTCGAGGAAGAACTTAGCCTCTTCGAGATATTTCTTGTTGCCGGTAGCGAGATAGAGCTTGCAGAGCGCCATTTCGGCAATCTGATGTCCCGGTACCACGCAAGCCTGTCCTGGGTTGGGACCAACCTCGCGAACCACGCAGTCGGCATAGCGGATAGCGATGTCGAGGAACTTGCGGCTACCTGTAGCCTGCCAGTGAGCCACGGCACCTTCTACCATGTGACCGAGGTTGTAGAGCTCGTGGCTCAGATCCTCTTCCTTGCTCCAGCGCTTGTCGCCAGCCCAGAAATGAGGATGCTTCGGATTCTGTGTACGGGCGGTATAGAGATATCCGTCAGCCTCCTGAGCCGGAGCGATGATATCGAGCACGCTATCGATATACGCCTTGAGTTTCTTGTCTGGGTAGGTCTGTAGCACGTAGCTGGCACCCTCAATCGTTTTGTATGGGTCGGTGTCGTCGAAGCTGTAGGGCATCAGTTTGCCCACATCATAGGTGTCGCTTGGATGAGCGGCACGCTCAAAGTTCTTGTATCTTCCCTCCGACTCGCATTTGCTGAAAGCCAAAGGTATAGTCACCTTGCGAGAGGTTTCGATACGCTGTCCCCAGAACGTATTGTTCCAAACCTTTACTGATGTGAAAGGCACCGGAGTGATAGGATAACCACCCGAGCTCTTGTTTACCTTTTGTGCCGAAGCAGGCATCAATGCCAATGCTGCCAAGGCTGATGTTGCTAAAATCTTCTTCATGTATTGCTAGTTTATTTTGTTTGTCTTTTGTAAGGAATGTATTCATCCCAAAGTTTCAATGAGTGCAGATAGCCTGAGAAAGGCCATGCCTCTTCGGCATTCTTGCCCAGAAGCATAAACTGCGATGGCTTGACGAGGAGCTGGATATCCTTCTGGCTGATGAGCTTGTCGTTGATGTAGATGCTCTCGATTCTACCATCGAAGCAGACGTATACGTGCTGCCACTTGCCTTCCAGGGTCTTCATCTCCTTGTAGCCGGCATCCTCATACCATCCGTAGTGGTTCATCACACCGCAGCGTGGTTCGGTGCCGTTTACCAGCATCAGCTTTTCCAGTTCATCGTGAGAAGAGGTGAAATCGGCTACGCATTCATTCTCGGCAATCTCCGGATTCAGAATCCATGCCTCGATGGTATATGGAGCGTTGTCGCGGATAGTGGCTGGGAGCATGAAGTTGCTTCTGTAACTCTCCTTGCCGGTAAAGGCGAATGCCTTCTTGCCCTCTATGGTCTTGATGATGGCTGCTGTATCGTGCTGCGTCTCGAACTCGCCCTTGAGGTGAACATCCAGCGGACTGCCGTTCTTGATGTAAGGCACGGTATCGCCCTCGTTGTAGTAGTCAGCGCTGATATCTACCACCAGTCCCTGACAGTTCTTGTCGGCTACTGCCTCACGCACGATGCTGCTCTGGGCATCGAAAGCCTTTTCTGCCGCCTCCTGTTCCCAGTTATAATAACGGAGATTGGTGAGGGTAAATTGTTTTTCGCCTGCAAGAATTTCCAGTTTTCCTTCAGAAAGATTCAGACGAGGATCGTTTTCATCTATCTGATGCCAGCTTCCGTTGTCGAAAGCTTGGGCGGTGAGGGTATGCTTGCGTGTCTTGCCGAGCTGTGGATGAGTCATCACCAGCTGGGTGCCCGGTTGCAGGGTGATGGCATCTTTGCCAGCCATGCGCTCTCTGAGGGCGGTGCCCTGAAGGAGCGAGAACTTGCCGGCAAGCATTCCCTCGTTGTTATGCCAGGTTGTACCATCGAAATCGGCTGCTGTCAGACCGAGCCACTGCTGTGGGGCAGAATCTTCTACGGAACCGTAAACCTTGATGTTCCAGATGGCGCCACCGAAACCATTCTTCTGTCCGCCGGTATAGGTGAGGCGGATGTACTGTGCCTTGGCATTTCCGAAATCTACCATCGGCGAACCAGCCAGACGGTTCTGTCGCTTGTCGGAGAAGGTCTGCCAGTGCTTGCCGTCATTCGAAGTCTCGATGAGATACTGATAGAACTGTGTTCCGTATTCAAACTGAGTCCAGATGCTCTTGATGCTCTGCTTCTTGCCCAGGTCGAGCTGGATCCAGGCTGGTCCGGTGGTGCGAGGGCGCCAGAGTGTGCCGTTGTTGTCATCAACCGCATATTCCGGACGGAAATCGTTGTCGTAGTAAGAGGAAACTGTAACCTTGGCGCCGAATGCGAGGTTCTTTGCTACCTTCATCTCCGGTTTCAGATCGAGACCTTCGTGGGTTGGAATGACCTCCTTGATGGTACCGTCTGCATTGAATTCGAGTTTGTCGATTGCCACCTGACGATGGAATCCACGGTTGGAATGCGGATTGTCATGGCGATGATATACGATGTAGTAGTTGTCGCCTTCCTGCAGCACGCTGTTGTGTCCCGGACCATGAACGGTTCCATCGGCATTGGTCTTGAGGATAGTTCCGTGGTAGGTGTAAGGACCGAGCGGACTCTTGGCTGTGGCGTAATCCACACGGTAGCTGGCATCCTCGCAATGCTCGCAGGAGTAGAGGAAGTAGTAGATGCCGTTGCGCTTGAAGACGAAAGGAGCCTCGAAGAAGTGAGTAACCTCGGTATTCGGGATGAGCTTGGTTTCGCTGAACGACTTCATATCAGGATTCAGCTTACCTGCTCCGCAACCGAAGCCCTTGTAGATGCCCCAGGTTCCCCAATACATATAGACCGAACCGTCATCATCTCGGAAGGTCTGACCATCCAGGGTGATGGCATTCTTCACGAATCTGTCTTCCACCAGTACGGCTTCGCTCTCGCCCAGCACGTTCTTCCAAGGACCGCGAGGTGTATCGCCCACACCCAGATGGAGCTTGCAAGGCTGGCAGTAGAGATAGTAATACTTGCCGTCGGCTTCGTTCTGCATTACATCCGGTGCCCAGATCCAGTGGCTGTCCGGCCAGTTCATCGGCATCAGGGTCCAGTTCTTGAAATCCTTGCTGCACCAGAGCTGTGCCGGTCCGAAACCGGCTCCGCTACCATCGGTAGTAGCATATATATAATAGGTGTCACCAAACTTCTTGATGGTTGGGTCGGCAAAATAACCAGGTAGGATAGGGTTGCCGGCTCCCGGAGTGTTGTAAGCAGCTTTCTGGGCAGCCCCTGTTTGAGGTACTGCCGCAGCTGCTGTTACGAATAGTGTTACAATTATATTCTTATTAACCATATCAACTTCTTTTTTTCTAAATGCTTTTTTATTTCTTGATAACCTTGATGACGAATCCACCGCCCGAAGCAAGATGAATCTTCATTTCCGATTTCTGATGGATATCGTATTTCTCTATCTTGTAATCCTCGGCATCGTGGTTGGCATTGATGCCATCCTTCAATACGATTGCTTCGTAATCTCCATCCGCGAGGAAATCAAACTTCAGGGTGATCGTGCGCTCATCCCAGTTGCTCTGACCGCCAACATACCAGTCGTTGCCCTTCTTTCTGGCGGTAACGATATACTTTCCGATTTCGCCCTGTGGCACGATGGTCTTGTCGAAGACTACAGGCAATGAAGCAATGTATCGGGTGTATGGCTCATCAGCCTCATAGTTGGTAGGGGTGTCGGCGAGCATCGTAAACGGACTGTCCTGTACGATGTAGCAGGCAGCCTGGTGGCATCGGGTTCCCATCGAAATCGGTTTTGTGTAGATAGCCTTCCAGTTGTCTCGGGTTCCGTTTCTCATCGCTCCCGGTGTGAAATCCACCTGTCCTGCCATCATTCTGATGTATGGGAAGGTGACATCATAGAGCGGCATATCATTCTTGGCTTCCGTCCAGCGGCACTCTTCCATACCAAAAACACTCTCGTAGTTGAGGATGTTGGGGTAGGTGCGGTTCAAACCGTGTGGCTTGTAGATGCCGTGCAGGTCGAGGATGAGATGATGCTTGGCTGTGCAGGCAGCCAGGCGTTCCACCATTTCGATGGCAGTCTGGTCGTCGCGGTCCATAAAATCCACCTTGAATCCCTTGATGCCCATATCAGCATAGGTCTTGCAGATGGTTTCCAGGTTCTCGTCCATCACGTTGAATACTGCCCAAAGCACGATATCCACGCCCTTGCTCTTACCATATTCTATGAGCTTAGGCAACTGGATATCGTCTATTGGTTTCAGAATGCTTCCCTCTTTCGAGTTGTACCATCCTTCATCAAGGATGATGTATTCCAAGCCGTGATTATGAGCAAAATCTATGTAATATTTGTAAGTATCGAAGTTGATGCCTGCCTTGAAATCCACACCTTTCAGATTCCAGTCGTTCCACCAGTCCCAGGCCACCTTGCCCGGTTTGATCCAGGAAGTATCGCCTATTTTGTTGGGAGCAGCCAGGGCGTACACCAGATTGCTGGTTGGCATCTGGGTATCGTGCTCTGTGATGGCGAAGATGCGCCAAGGATAATTGCGTTTGCCGGTGCTGGTTGCGATGTAATCGCAGGTGCTCTTTACGTGGCTCATGTGTCGCCAAGGGTAGTAAGCCATCTCCTTAGGGTAGGGAGCAAAGGCGGCTCTCAGGATTCCCTTCTCTTTATCTTGTTCGCTGCTGTTAGCCTTCAGCCACATGCCCGGATACTTCTCCAGGTCGCTCTCCAGGATAGTGACTTTCGCCTTTCCGCAATCTATGGTTGCCGGGAGAAAAGCCAAATCCTGCTTAGCGGTATCGAGCCGTGTTTCGTGATAGATATTCTGGAAAGCCATGGCAAAAGGCTTTTCTGGAGTCGTAGTGTATGGCAACCATGCTTTCTTGTCCTTGCCAAACTGGTAGGCGGCGGTTTCATTCAGGATGATGGTCTTGCCTTTTCGCTGGGTATAGAACCGGTAAGCCACTCCCTCATCGTAAGCTCTCAGGATGATGCCGAAACCATTCTTCAGTTTCAGATTCAGTTCCTGATAAGCTGTTTCAAAGTTTTGCTGACGATAGAATGGCGCATGGATGGTTTCCTTATGGTTGCTAAGCTTGTGGCTTGCTACTTTCGGATTCTTACCCATGTCCGTTCCATCGTTCAGCGTTACACCTATTGAAGACTCCTGTAAAAGAATGGAGCCATTGTATTTAAATTGAAGAGAGAGATACTTGTTGGTGTTGAGTTCTGCAACGATTTTACCATCTGGTGATGTTATCAGATAGTTCTCTGCCGATACTGTTGCCCCTATATATAATAAGGTGGCGATGAAAAAGAGTTTCTTAACCATAACTTTCTAGGTTTATTGTTGTTTTGTCCGTTTTGTTGTTCGCTTGGTGGCAATGCCTGTATTACCGGATTACCACAAGTTTTTATTTCTGCTGCAAATTTACGAATAGAATTGTTTATGTAATGCAAAGAAAGTCCAAAATGATGAAAATATCGTATCAAAAGCCCCCTGTTAGACGATAGTTGCATCTTTATGTACGATAATTTTAGGACTTCGTTGATTTTTTCTGTTATTTTGCAGCCAGAAAAATAAACGAAACAATAATAAACCTAGAAGATATGGATTTAAAGCAGTTCACATTATTAATAGGAGTAGCTTGTTTGCCTGGAATGACAACAGCAGCCACGGTTTATCGCACTATCTCTAAGGTGGAGGCAATATCAGTGGATTGTCCGGTGGGCACAGCTCCCCGACTTCCTAATCTCGTATGGGTAACCTATTCTGATGGTTATTCAGAGTATCGACAGGTACGCTGGGCTAACGCTCCGCTTGCTGATGAGCAGGCTGAGGCTGATGCGCAGAAACATCCTGCCGGGAGCCAATATGAGATAGGTGGTTTTGTGATTGGTGATGAGACTACCGACAATGGTTATCCTGTCAAGGCACAAATCAAGGTGGTGGCTGAAGGCTATCAGACTCCAGAAAAGGAAGTGGCTCATACCTTCTCACTCGCTGATGTGAGCATAGATGGTGACAACCGACTCACCCACAACCGCGATGAGGCACTCCGTGAGATCTGTTCCTGGGATGTTACCCAGCAGCTCTACAACTATCGCGATACCTACGGACTCAGTACCGAGGGTTATACCAAGAGCGATGGCTGGGATTCGCCGGATACCAAGCTCAAGGGTCATGGATCTGGTCACTATATGTCGGCAATCGCACAGGCATACGCCGTGGCAACTAATCCTGAACAGAAGGCAATCCTCCGCAAGAACATCACCCGAATGGTGAATGAGTTGCGAGAGTGTCAGGAGAAGACCTTCGTATATAATAAGGAACTGAAGCGCAACTGGGAGGCTCGTGATTTCGCTCCTGAGGCAGAACTCAGAGAGATGAAGGGCACCTGGGCTGCTTTTGATGAGTATAAGAAGCACCCTGAACTTTATGGCTACGGCTATATCAACGCCATTCCGGCTCAGCATTGTGCTCTGATTGAAATGTATCGGGCTTACAACAACTCCGATTGGGTTTGGGCACCTTATTATAGCGTACACAAGCAGCTTGCCGGTCTGATAGACATCACTACCTACTTTGATGATAAGGAAATCTGCGACAAGGCTCTCCTCATCGCCAAGGATATGGGACTCTGGGTATGGAACCGCATGCACTACCGCACTTACGTAAAGCAGGACGGCACCCAGGACGAGCGCAGAGCCAAGCCGGGTAACCGCTACGAGATGTGGGACATGTACATCGCCGGTGAGGTGGGAGGTATGAGTGAATCGCTCGCCCGTCTTTCTGAAATGGTTTCCAATCCGGATGAAAAGGCAAAGCTCCTCGAGGCAGCCAACTGTTTCGATGCGCCTAAGTTCTATGATCCCCTGAGCAAGAACATCGATGACATCCGCACCCGCCATGCCAACCAGCATATTCCGATGATTATCGGAGCGCTGCGCAGCTACAAGAGCAATCAGAAGCCATACTATTACAATCTGGCTGAGAACTTCTGGAGACTGGTGCAGGGCAGATACATGTATGCGATGGGTGGTGTAGGAAATGGAGAGATGTTCCGCCAGCCATATACCCAGATTCTGAGTATGGCAACCAATGGACTGCAGGAAGGCGAATCGGAGACTTATCCGGATATCAATGAAACCTGCTGCGCATATAATCTCGTCAAGTTGAGCAAGGATCTGAACTGTTATAACCCTGATAATGCGCAGTATCTCGACTATATCGAGCGCACGCTGTACAATCAGATTATCGGTTCCCTCAATCCGGACCAGTATCAGACCTGCTATCAGTATGCAGTAGGTCTGAATGCCACCAAGCCGTTCGGCAACGAGACTCCTCAGAGTACCTGCTGCGGCGGTACAGGTTCTGAAAACCATACCAAGTACCAGCAGTCGGCATATTTTGCCAACGATCATACCCTCTGGGTAGGTCTCTATATGCCAACCTCCCTCCACTGGAAGGAGAAGGGCGTGACCATCAAGCAGGATTGCCTGTGGCCGGCACAGCATTCAGCCATCAAGATTACGGAAGGCGAGGGCGATTTCACCCTGAAACTCCGTGTACCATACTGGGCTACGCAAGGTTTCTCCATCAAGGTGAACGGCAAGGAAGTGGCAAAGAGCTATCAGCCTAGCACCTATGTAGAACTGGAGCAGAAGCACTGGAAGGTGGGAGATGTCGTAGAAATCGACATGCCATTCAGCAAGCATATCGAATATGGTGCCGACAAGCTTTCGAGCGATGTGGCAAGTCTGGACGGTACTCCGCTGAAGACATCCTGGGTAGGAACCCTGATGTACGGACCATTGGTGATGGCGGGTACAGGCGCACAGACCTGGAATCAGGCTACGCTGAACATCGACTCCCGATTGAGTAATATTACCGTGGGCGAATCGAACGGCGTGACAACAGGTGCAGGAGCCAATCTCCTTACCCTGAAGTTGGGTGGCAAGGAATTCCAGCCCGATTATTACCGCAACGCCAACAGTACCCACTACTACCGCATCAACCTGACCGATGCCAAGAGCAAGAAGAGCAAGAAGGTGAAGATAGATTTCACCGAACTGAATTCTCTCCTGAATCTTGCTGCAGAGCGTAAGGCAGACCAGGAGAAGTGGAATGCCCTCTCTCAGAAGGTTCCGGAGTATGCTCCATGGGCACCATTCGGCTATGAGCGCATGCAGAAGGTGATGGCTCTGGCACAGGAGCTGGTGGCAAAGGGCAAGAAGAAGGTAACCCAGGATGAACTGGAAGGTACTACTGCCATCTTGAACCGTGCCATCAACACGATGCGCCCTGGCAATCTTGCAGAGATGGAAGACCTCCGAGAACTTTCCGGTCTGCTTCGCCGTGCCGGCTGGCCTGATGACAACACCAGCGAGGAACTCAAGGAAGCCATCAGTTATGGCAGAATGGTTCAGAAATACGTAACCGACGGAAGTGGAACTCACGACATGATTCATGCCGCTGTGGGAAAACTGAAGAAGGCGATGAAACAATAAAGACATAGAAACAACAAAACAATAAAACATTAAAGACAACAAAGACATCATTTAGAATAGACAACATTTAAGTGTAACAAAATCGGCTTAAAAGACGAAAATATCGTCTAAATCGCCAGGTTTGGACGATATTTTCACTTTTTTAGACGATAATGTAGCATAATATACAAAATATTGTGTTACTTTGCAATCGAAATTTTTAAAAAACAATTATCAACCTAACAAACAATAGAAATGAGACAGACACAAAACATTTCAGGCTTTGTACATAGTCAAGCTTATGTAAAAGCCATCGCATGTTTGGTCCTTGCATGTGGGGGAGATTGTCTGAAAACCCATAGCAGCCAAAATGTCTCCTAATATTTCTTA
>ENA-OYXW01000212-OYXW01000212.1-human-gut-metagenome-genome-assembly--contig:-NODE-212-length-22924-cov-5.541607_pt1 | contig 22924 bp, 18 predicted proteins | sample MGYA00243977_ERZ653436 | MGnify/ENA primary metagenome ERZ653436 (study PRJEB26926, sample SAMN06165001) | human gut metagenome | biome: ENVO:00009003; feature: ENVO:2100002; material: ENVO:00002003...
CATATAGGGAGCTAAAGCTCGCCTATCTTTTTTGCTTGATTTCTTGTAAATTATTTTGAAACTAAAAGTCAACTTAATTAACAAATAACAGGAATCACTTATAATTTCTCCGATCAGATAAACTGATCGGTACCCTTACGAAAATTTTATGGAAAATATCGAACAAGTAAAAGCAAAAACTACGGATAATCCGGATCCGTTTACAAATGAGTTTTCCCGACAGATTTGGGAAGTAACCTATAAAACGCAAAATGAAAATAGTATTACAGATACGTGGAAACGTGTGGCAAATGCCGTAGCCGATGTAGAAAAGGATGAAGAATCCAAAAGATTTTATGCTGAGGCTTTTTATGAGATTTTAAAAGATTTTAAGTTTATACCTGGAGGCCGCATATTGGCCAATGCAGGGGGAAGTTGTACAAATGTCTCCCTCGTCAACTGTTTTTTATCCCCCCAACCTAAGTATGATATGGATTCCATTGAAGGAATTATGGAGGTATTAAAGAACCAGGTTTTGACTTTAAAATCTGAAGGAGGATGGGGTTTAAATTGTAGTTTTATTCGTCCCAGAGGTTCTTATATAGAAGGTATAGGCGCCAGAACTCCCGGCGCTGTAAAGTATTTGGAGCTGTTTGATAAAAGTTCTGAGATTATTACGGAAGGTCCGGGAGAGTATTATACAGAGAGTAAAGAAAAAACGCCTAAGAACGAAAAGAAGAAAATTCGTAAGGGCGCAATGATGCTCTGTTTAAGCTGCTGGCATCCTGATATATACGAATTTATTACTGCCAAACAAAAGCCGTTTCATCTAACTAAAATGAATATGTCCGTAAATGTTACCAATGCTTTTATGGATATTTTAAATAGAGTTAACGAGCTTGTTAAAAACAATGCTTCGCAGGAAGAAATCGATGCTGTTGATTTTTGGCAGTTGAGATTTCCCGATACGGCTTTTGAAAAGTATAAATCCGAATGGGATGGAGACTTGGATAAATGGGAGAAAAAAGGTTATCCTGTAAAAGTTTATCGTACAGTAAGGGCTACTGATCTATGGGAAGCCTTAATGCAATCTACCAGCAATCGTTCGGAGCCTGGAGTTTTATTTCTCGATAGGGCAAATGAGACACATTGCGCAAATTATATACCTGAGTTGCAATTAGTTGGGACAAATCCTTGTCTTACGGGAGATACCAAGGTTGCTGTTGCTGATGGGCGCACAAATGTTACTATCAAAGAGTTGGCCGAAGCTGGCAGAGATGTTCCAGTTTTAGCTTGTGATAATGCTGGTAATATTGTTACAAAGTTAATGCGTAACCCTCGTATTACAGGATATAATAAAGATATTTATCGAGTGACTTTAGATGATGGCAATCATATTGATTGCACGGCTAATCATAAGTTTAGATTGTCTGATGGAACATATAAAGAGGTAAAAGATTTATCAATAGGTGTAGCTTTGCACACAAATACGCTAAGTGTAGAAGAGTATAAACGTTATTTAGTGTCGGAAGTTTTAAATACGGAAATTACACCTAATCATCAGGCTGATTCTGTACAACAACTGTGCGAAGAAGCAAAATCTCAGGGTTATGAGGTAAAAATAGATAACGGTATAGTTTTGGTTAAGAGGGTTTGCGAGGAATGTGGTAAAGAACATTTTGTTCCGTTTACTCAACGTGAAATTGCGTTTTGTTCTCTGGAATGTTTAAACACCCATTTGAATAAAGAAAAAAGTGCGTCCAAAAATACTGAGACTGATTCAGATATAATAGATGCTAAGGATTGGCCTGTAAGATTTGTCTCATCTATTGCGTGTATAGGCAAACAAGACGTTTATACAGGTACGGTTGATGACGCGCATAATTATTGCGTTGGGATGTTTGAAACTGTGAATGAGCATGGACATCCAAAATTTTACATGCTTAATAATCAACAATGCGGAGAGCAGGTTTTATACAGCGGAGGATGCTGCAATTTAGGATCCATCAATCTTACAGCATTTATAGAATATGATGAAACCAAACACGCTGCTGTTTTTAATTTTCAGAAGTTTTCCGATATTATTCCTTATTGCGTAAGATTCTTGGATAATGTCATAGACATTGCAAATCTGCCTTTGGAAGAATATAAATATATGGCTGAAAGCTATCGAAGAATCGGACTTGGCATTACAGGCATAGGTTCTGCCTTAATGATGCTGGGTCTAAAATATGATTCTAAGGAAGCTAAAGACTTTTTAACTAAAGTTTTTGATGTTTATAATTTCTTAGGGATAAGGGCAAGCATTGCTTTAGCTAAATGTAAAGGCGCGTTTAAAGGATGTAATCCTGCAAAACATGCTGATAACATAAAATATACGTTTAGACATTTGCCGAAATACATACTGGATGCTTTGCAAAAAGAATTGTTAGAAACCAATGGCATTCGCAATTCAGCCTTGTTCTCAGTCCAGCCTACGGGAAATACTGGTTGCTTGGCAAATAATATTTCAGGCGGTGTTGAACCTGTGTTTCAGTTAGAATACTATAGAATTGTCGGAGTGCCGGTTGTTCCTGAAAGCATAAAAGATAAATGTCCTAGGTTCTGGGAGGGGGATTTTACTCCGAATAATTATTTTAAAGAAGTTAAATATGCAGATTTTATCTACTTGTCTTATGTAACTGAAACTGGGCAAGAATATCAGATACATAAAGATAGAGGTTTGTGTGAAAAAGTAAAAATTCGAGATTATGCTTATCAATGGATCTTGGATCATAATTTAGAATATCCGCAGGAAGTTTTCACAACAGCTATGCAATTGCCTGTTGAATCTCACTTGGAAATTCTAAAATTAGTATCTGCACATTTGGATTCCGCTGTAAGTAAAACGATAAATGTTGGCAAGGATTACCCTTATGAACAGTTTAAGAATGTTTATTTAGATGCATATAATAGCGGAGTAATCAAAGGAGTTACGACTTATCGCGAGGGTTCGATGAGTGCAGTATTGCAAACTGCGGATTCGAAAGATGACGTAAATCCAACATCTACATCCATTATTCATCCTACTATTACTGCTGAGAAACGTCCTGATATATTGCCGTGTAGAGTATTTTTTAGAACGGTAAAAGGAATATCTTATTATTTTATTGTAAGTTTCTTGGAAAATAGTCCGTTTGAGATGTTTATTGACATAAATGAAGATAACATCTTTGACGAGGATGGAGAATGGGTTGAACGCCGCCGCATTATACCTAAGACTGTAAAGGAAGGTACATTAAAGAAGTTGGGTAAGGCTACATTCGAGTTTGTATCTAAAGATGAGAAATTTACATATAAAATTGTAAAAGCCAACGAGTCTTCAGATAAAGCTACATTAACAGCTCTTGCTCGCTTGGTGGCTTTGAATTTGCAGTCCGGTGTATCAGTGAAAGAGATAATACATCAGCTATCTAAAACCGAAGGGGATTTTACTTCGATTGTAAAAGCGATTAATAAGGTATTGTCTCAGTGTGCTGGCAAAATTGATCTTGGAGAAACATGCCCTGTTTGCGGAGGTAAAGTGTTACGCGAAGAGGGATGTAAAAAATGCTATGCATGTGGATGGTCTGCATGCGGCTAATCTAAACTTAACAAACGACGGGCAAGACTTATCTGCCCGTCGTTTTTAAAAAACATGAGAGAAAGCGAAATTAATTTACCCCCCGTGAATATGGATTTGCCATGTCCTAAGTTGGCAGATTTTTGCGGAGATTTATCGTATAAACGTTGCAAGGATGATTTAACGCCTGAAAACGATAACGTAGTATTTTTAAATGGTGTAGGCAGATTAAATGCAGATATAATGTTTTTAACTGCGGCGCCATTAAAAGAGGATGTGGATGCGAGATATTCTACGCCTATGCATTTAAAATCGGGTGCCGGTGAAATGTTTCGCGCAATATGCTTGCAAAATGGCATTGATATTGATGACTGTTATTTTACGTCATTAATAAAATATGGATTAAAACAAAAGAATTTAAAAGGTTGTAAAAAGGATATAGATTATTGTTTGCCTTTGCTTCTGGAAGAGTTTCAGTATTGTCATCCAAAAATTATAGTTTGCGTCGGTACGGAAGCGTGTGACTTTATTTTAAATTATAAAATAAGCGTATCAAAATTGGAAGAGGCGTGGTTTTTTAGCCAAGAACACAACGCTCATGTGTTTGTAATTAGCAGTATTTATAATGCCTATTATAAGCCTGAATTGTACGATAAATTAGATAAAGAGATAGGCATGTTGGCTGACTTTTATGATCATTTTCTACAAGGCAAGCCAATTGAACAGATAAAGTGTGACTACCAATGTATTTCTACTTATTCACAGTTATCCAATTTGTTAAATCAGCTTAAGTCTGAAGGTTATAAATTATTTGGCGTTGACTGTGAGTGGGGTAAACAATGTTTTGTAGATGGATATCTAAGATCAATACAATTTGCATGGGCTCCAGGCAAGGCAGCTTATATAAACTTTAATAATGAACAAGCCGAGTGGGTTTTTGATGTTCCAAAAGAAGCGGTATGTAAATTATTGCAAGATTTTTTTAATGACCCTGAAGTGCATTTTGTAGGGCATAACGGATCGGCTGATGCTCAATGGATGTCAACGCATTTGGGATTAAATGTGTATGACGGTAAGTTTATTTTTGACACCATGTTCGGTATTCAGACAGCTGATGAATACGCTGATCAAAAGTTGGAAAAATTAGCTGCCAAATATACAGATAAAGGCAGATATGATATTGATCTGATTCTATGGAAGAAAAATAATAAAGGCGTATCTTTTGATGAAGATGAGGGATATGGACAAGTTCCTTTGGAAATTCTTTATCCATACGGTTGTTCAGATGCTGATGTAACTTTAAGGCTATATCCGATTATTAAGGACATGTTGATTAAAGACGGCACTTATGATTATTTTATGAATATTAAGTTGCCGTTTGTTATTGATGGATTTACCTCCATGTCTATTGCAGGCGTGCCTTTTTGTACCGAGGATGCCAATAAAGCGCGGATAGCTTATCTGGCCGCAGGCGTAGTTATGCAAAAGTTGTTTATGCAAATGCTTAAAAAAGAGGCATATGATTTATTTTATACGGAAGTGTCAAAAATTCCGCAGGAAACGCCTGTAGCGAATATAGCAGAAATTCAAAAGTTTTTTGACGATGAAAGATCTTTTGAAGATATTTTTAATCTGTTAAAAAAACTTTATGGGCGTAAAGCTTTGCCTTTATTGCCATTTGCTGAACATTATTACTATGTGGATGCCTTTAATCCCAATTCTGCAGAGCATAAAAAGAAATGGTTGTTTGACGTAAAGAAATACACGCCTATTAAAACAACTAAGCCGGAAGAGGGTAATGCAATACCTTGGGAAAGAGTATTAAAGATGTCTCCTGCTAAGCAGAAAAATTATAAGCCTGCTGTGGATAAAGACACGCTTAAAATATTTGCGGATAAAGGGGATGATTTATGTCTGCATTTATTGCAAATGAATGCAATTAATCAGATAACTAAGAATTTCTTAAAGGGTGAAGAAGGCGGGCTGCAAAAGTTTTTAACTTCTGATGGAAGGCTGCATTCCAACTTCGTTATGACCGAAAGCTCCAGGCCACGATCGTTTAAGCCCAACATCTTAAACATACCAAGATATGTTACAGATTACATAGACAAGGGTTTCACGAAAGTATTAAAGTATTTTAATATTACAGATAAATCTGATTTGTCGGAGTTTAATGAAGATAATTTTAATGAAATCGTAAATTCTTTACGTGAAACTTACGGCATTACCGAAAATATAACGATAAAAGATATGGTGCCTGCACCGTTGCGCTGGTGCTTTAAAGCGCCCGAAGGGTATTGTTTTGTCGATGCAGACTATGCCACAGCGGAAGTGTGGTCGATTGCATATTTGGCAAATGATAAAAAGTTAATTGCGACTTTAAATGACCCTGATCCACAATTTGCATTTAAAAAGATGCCCGATGGATCAGAAAAACAAGTGCGTATAGCATACTGTGATGACATTGTTGAATTTACTGAAGATGCAAAAGATCCTGCACTGCTTGTAGATCCTAATGATCCTGATTTGGTTAGAAATAATGACGGGTCTCTAAAGCATCCGAAACAAGATGTCCACTGGGTTGCAGTGGAAAATAAATTTATGCTTAACACACCCCGAGAAAAGTTAAACAAGAAGAAGACGAGAGATGCTGCGGGAAAAGTAGCTAATTTCTGCTCTGGAGAAGAAAATTATATTTATTCCATATCTAAGGGTGGATATGTTAAGGCTAACACTATTCAAGTGGGAGACTATTTAAAATCTCCGTTTGATATCACAAAAGTACTTAATGTCGTACGGTTAAAGGATCAAGAATGCTATAGGGTACGCTTTAGTAATGGCGTGCTAGCAACATTTAAGAGTGACCATAAACTGAGGGTTTCACGTAATGGTGGAGACAATGACTACGAGAAATGGGTAAAGGTGGAAGATTTAAGTATAGGCGCCGACGTTCTTTCTTATAGCTTTAATATTCCATTCGGGAAACAGGATGTTAATGTAATCCACGACGTAGATTATTTCGTGAATGATCTTATTAGTAACTCTAGTAACATGTCGTATAGACTTCCTTGCGAGTTATTTGTGTGTGACACATCCATAAAAAGTGAAATCATTCGTAAATTGTTTAAGGAAGGAGAACAAAGTTTTGAGTCTCCTAACGATGATCTACTATCCGATTTAGCAGTCTTAGCATCTATGGTATGCTGTAGTACAACCTTAGAGGATGATCATAAGTTGTCATTAACTTATTTAGACTATTTCTTCTTAGGAGAAACTATAGATACAATTAAAGTAGTATCAAAAGAACTGATTTCTTCATATGACGTAATAGCTATTGAGTGTGATACACATAAGTATATAGATATGACCCTTTTGTCACATAACTCTATACCTTATGGTGCAAGTCCTTCTTTGCTGGAACGTAATATTGAAATAGCATCAGGTGAAAAACCTGAACCTGGTACGGGACAAAAACTTATTGATGCTTATATGAACACCAAACCGCAAGTTGCGGAATTTTTGGAATGGTGTAAGTCTCTGCCTGACGGACAAGGATATTATCAATCACCTTCGGGATTTAAAAGACATTTTAAAGTGCCGCCTTTGGATGCTCAAATGTCGGATGATCTTAGAGAAAGTATCATAAGCAAACTTCGTCGAGAAGCTTGCAACATTGGCTTACAATCTTTGGTTGCTGACTCTTTAGCAAGGGCCATACCTCCACTAAATGCCAGTTTTAGAAAGATGAATATGAAGAGTAGAGTAGTAATTCCTTTATATGACGCTATTTATATTTTATCTCCTTACAACGAAGTTGATTTGGCTGTAAGTATGCTGAAGTTTTTTATGTCTGAGAATAATTATTGGGACCTAAAAGGTGGACGCTTGCGTTATAGCATTGATGTTGAAGTTACAAAACGGTGGGGTACAGAACCTTCCGAAGAAGAACACAAAGAACTAACTGAAGGATTAAAAAACGCTTGCCAGACGTTCAAGCTTGCGTAGCGTTGGCAGGTACACAAACACAAGAATAAATATACACATAAAATATGGCTTATTTGAATCTATCACAATCATCTATGAATAATACAAAACAAAATTCAGTTTTATCTTCGTTTTTTCGGAATAATATTCCGTGGGTTAGGCTATCTCCTCCTCGTGAAAACGAACCGAATATGATTGTCCGAATACTTCCGGGCATGGATTTTTCATTTCAGAATAATACAGAAGCTTTGCTAAGTTCTACAGAACCTTTTAAAACAGCATCTGGACAATATACATCCTGGGCGCAGTTTGTAAAAGGTTACATGTTTTTTGGCAGTTTTAAAATGCATTTGTTATCGCCTGATACTTTGGATATGACTTCACATACGTATCCAAGAAGAGGCGCAGACGCATTTTGCGATTTAAGGAGTTTTATCTTCTTTAATACAGGAAAATATGCAACAACAAATCCTCTTACAGGACAGCCTACAATTACGCCCGAAGAGGAAGAACTGATTAAGTATAGGCCATATTCGCCTAATAATACTGCTGCAAATTTTGAATCAGTTAAGCTACCGAGCAAACCTCGTACATTTGTTTTGTCTAATATCCTGCATCGCAATCCTCAAACGGAGCAAATGGAGCAGAAGATAGGCGTATATAGTGAGCAAATGTTCCAGACGCTTGTTCAAATTGTTAAACAGCAAATTGCTGCCAATTCCGGTTTGTCTGCAGTGTCGGCAAATTATCCTGAATTACTGTTTGGAGATGTAACTGATCAGGAAACAGGATGTTTGCTTGAAGTGAGGTATTGTCATAATACGTTAACAAACAATAGAATACTTACTCTCACCCCTTCGAAAGATCCAAATAATGAAACACGTTTGGGCTATTCACAATATCCAGTTTCGGATGATATTCTGAAGAAAAGGTATATATTATGTGATCCTGAAAATGTTTTGGAGATCTGGACTTATCAGCAGCAGCTCGATTTGCTGTGCAAGGACCCTATGTTCCCGATTGACTTGTTGAAAAAGGCTAAGGATAATGGAGTCTTTAAAGATGCAGAATTACATCTGGAATTGCGTGAAGAAGGTTTGGAAATGCTGGCAAGGCGTGAAGCGTCTAAGCGAAATGCTGCTGAAGGCATCTATACGCCTCAACCTGGTGTTGCCAAAGCCGCTGCAGCCAATCGTCCAATGCCAACAATACAAAAACCTGTGATCCCGATTCCAGCAACAGATAAAGCTGCAGCAAATCTACCTCCTGTGAATGTTGAAGCTTTGAATACAGCTTCTATATCTGCTAAAACGGCTGTGGAATCGGATTTGATTGTAGAAGATTATAAAGAGGAATCCCAAAATACTTCTCCAGTTGTGGCAGATGTTAAACCTGCGGAAACTGCCAAACGCTCAGTTCACGGGGAACCTTATACACCAACATCAAATACGGATATTCCTGAAGACAATGCAACATTGAGTCGTGCTAAAGCCTCGCTGTCTGCAGAAGATTATGAAAAGTTTCGTACATTACATATGGTAATGATAACGAATCCTCAAAAAATGACTCCTCAAACAATGATGGAGTATTTTCAACTTAACGCTAAAATACAGTAATTTAAATGCCTAGAATTAAAAAGGATCAATCAACATCGGAGGCTAAACCATCCGATGTTGTAAGAGATGTTTTAGACGACTCTGGTATTTCTTTAAGGGCCATGGGCACAAGTAAGAAAGCCAGTTTAGCCGGTTTAAGTTTGAGCCAGTTTTTAGAAGAAGAAGCTGTGCCTGCTTTACCTTTTGAATCGCCTTTGTTACAATATACATTTGCAAGTACAGGTATTAATACAGGTACTGCATTGGAAATTATTGGAGAAGATGGCATTGGCAAAACTACTATGGCTTTGTCTTTAGTTGGCATGGGCTTGAGAAATCATCCGTATGCAGTTGCTTTATATTTAAATTCAGAGGGTAAAAATAAATTATTTAGCGAAGATCGTATTGCTTCTTGCTTAAGTCTTAATAAGCAGGAAGCAAAAGATATGATTGCTAATCGCGTGCGTTGGAGTGAAGTTGCTACGTTAAATCACGCACTAGAATCCATTCTGAATTTTGGGCGCGTAGTACGCGAAAATTTGGATAAGCGAGGAATTAGCAGAAACGATTCGCCAATTTTTGTGGTTTTGGATACCTTGTCTAAATTGATGCCGAAAAACGAAGCGGCGTTGCTTGGACTAGGAGATAAGTCCAGTAATCCTGCAATTAATTCTTTGGAAGATACTTCAAATCTTGAATTTGCCAGAACATTGCAGCGCTGGTCAAGGGCTATGGCTTATAGCCTTGAGGAGTATGGTATTTGTTTAATTTTGGTGTCCCATCAAAATACCAAAATCGAGATGAATACTTTTGCTGCAAGGTTTTTATCTCAGGCTGCCTTGAAAGAAGATAATCGAACAAAAATTGGAGGTAATGCTTTAAATCAAAGTGTAACTTTACAATTTACTCTAACTAAGGGAAAAATTTTAACGAGGGAAACTTCGACAAGTAAAACTCCCATAGGTCAGATTGTAAAATTAAAGGTGGTAAAAAATTCTCTTTCGATTCCGCATCGTGATTGTCTGTATGTATTAAATATAGATCATAGTTTTGATACGGAGGAAGAATGGGATCAGCCGTTAAAGTTTGATTATGGATTGCCGGAGATGTTTATCAAAGAACGTTTGTACAGTCTAAAAGTAGCTTCAGTTCAAAAAGATACCTTTACGTCTAAAGCTCTGAATATAGACAGCGCTCCTCGACAGGATGTAATATCAGCACTTAAACCTTTAATATCGGATGTTTTAGATGAGTTAAATATACGTGGTCATGATCGTATACAAGACATACAAGATGTGGATATTGAGGAAGAACAGGTGTTGGAGGGCGATGAATCTGAAGTAAATACTCCTGAGGGTTCTCAAGAAACTGAAGAAACATTTGATGATATTTCAGATGCAATAGGACCTTCTTTGGATGAAGAGTCTGCAGAAGAGATTACATTAAATACGGAAGTTACTCCAAAAAAACGAGGTCGAAAACCTAAAGTAAAAAAAGATAAGGATGACGAAAGGGATCTCTAACTTTTTATTGTATTCCGATCATAATTATCTTCAATCATTAAAAAAATTAACTGGCGTTAGGCTTCCTCCTGAGATTCAAACAATGGAGGAAGCTTTATTTTACCACGTAAGCCAGGTAGGTGATCTAAATTTGCCTTTAGATGAAGATAATTTAATTGTTGTTTATGAGAGTATTAATCCTGTTTTGGCATTTGTTAATTCAGCAGTTTTAGGCAAATTAAATACGAAAATGTTTAATTTATTGGACTCTATTTCAACAGATCCAAACATGATTATGGTTTTGGCGGATACCAGCTTTATGCCGCCAAATAATCTTTTTGTATATTCTCCTAGTACAAAGCTTAGGAAACATGTTACTTCAAATACGGATGCTGCTGTGTTCACAATGACTTCCGCAGATTATACTTTGGAAAAATATAATTCCAAAGAAGATCTGGAATTTATTCCTGAATGCAGACAGCTGATTTCTTTGAAATCATTTTTGACACAACTTTAAAGAATAATGTTGCTTAACTTACTAAAACTTAAAAACAAGGTTTAGTTTAAACTCACTAACTTTTAACAATGCCTTTTGTTGGTCTGTGTGATGTAACAATCATAATGGATAAGGCTTTATTAGAGTTAGTGAAACAAAAAAAGCTTACATATCATAAGGCATTGACGGACGAAAAATATAGGAAATATGTCTATTGGTATGAGGCATACCCTCTATCAACAGACGAAAATAGCCAATCAGATTGTGCTAGAGAATCGAGATTTAACAATTTAAAATCAAAATTTGCTCGACGAAAGCTGTCACGGTTATATCAAACTATAGAATTTCGACGACGAACACGCAAACCTTGTGATAAAAATAAATCTTCAAAACGTACATCATAATCGGCACAAGACAAATACCACCTATCTCTTCAGGTAGGTGCCCTCACTAAAAAACCAGAACTTGACATTCTTGGACATCGGGAGGCCACGCCACTAATAACGAAAGGTTTATACGCAGCTAAAATACATGAATGAAACTGAAACTATAACTGAAACACATAAAACCTTATCGAATCCACCACCTTCGACAAATGGTAAAACTTCGATTTTTGAGAAGAGACGAATCTTGGCATCTCTAGATAAAACGCATCGCGATTTTAATACCTATATGCGCAATCTGCAGAAGGTATTGGAGGTGTTTGAGTATCCTTCGTTAAGGCCTAATCAAGTTGAACCTGTAATCCATTTGTTAAAAGGTCAAGATTTGCTCCTTGTATCCAGTACATCTTCTGGCAAATCTTTTTGCTATATTGCCCCATCCTTAGCGATGGGGTATAAAACCATAGTGTTTTTTCCTTTGGTAGCGTTAATTCAAGACCAATGGAAAGAGTTGATGCAGAGAGGAGTGCGTGTAGGCGTAGTATCTTCGGGAGTATCATTGACAGAATCAAATAAAGCCATGGCCGAATGGGAGCAGGGTGCTTTGGACTTTTTGTTTGTGGCTCCGGAAAGATTGCAAAATAAAAAATTTTTAGAGCTAATGGATAGAGTCCCACCTGATTTTGTTGTGGTGGATGAAATTCATTGCGCTTATGAACAGGCTACATCATTTCGATCTTCATATAAAAAGATAGCGCCATTCGTGGAACGTGTTTGCCCGAAACTTTTTCTGGGTCAAACAGCTACGATGTCGGATGATGTGGAAAAGGCCGTTAGAGAAATTTATAATCTAAAGGATACACCTAAGTTAGTTAAGTCTTACCCAAGACCGAATTTACATTTTCGTTCAATAAAAATTGAATCGGATAAGGCTGATGATTGGGTATTTCGGGAACTTAATAAGGCTCCATTAGTTCCTAGTATCGTTTATTGTTCTACAGTTAATATGGTATCTGATCTTTACAGGATTTATGGTCCTGCAATTGTTGGGGGTTCCATGATGTACACAGGACAAATGTCTCCATCCCAACGTAAAGCCAATCAAACGAATTTTCTTAACGGTAATATTCGTGTGGCTTTTGCTACCAATGCTTTTGGAATGGGCATTAACAAAGCTGATATTGGCAGAATTATTTTACGCTCGTTTCCAGGAAGCCTGGAGGAATTAATTCAAGAGTTTGGAAGAGGAGGTCGCAACGGTTGTGACTGTGATTGTGTTTTGTTGGCGGATTATCGTACATTAAATACGCAAAACTTTTTTATCGATACAGCATTTCCTGATATTCGTTATTACTATAAATTTTTTGACGCTTTAAAACAATTGCAGAATCCCAGCACTCATATGGTGACTGCTACATTGAAAGAGCTGGCAGATAAGATTGGTATTCACCCAATGTGTATTGGAGGTATTAGTGAAGCGTTAAAAGGGTTTAAGATAATTGATCGTGCTGAACCTACTACAGAGACTCGAATTAGATTTCTTGACTGTCCTGATGATACGTCTTCGGGTGTAGGTAAAAAATTTGCGTTGTACAAAGATAAAATTGATTTAATAGGTATTGAGAACACTGATCTTTCTTGCTTTGAAGTTGATTTAGAATATCTTGCAGAAGAAATTGGTGCATCTAATGTAAATACAATTAAATCTAATTTAACTAAATTTCAAAATTTAGGTTGGATAGATGTAAAAATGCCTTCTCGTAGTCAACCAATTAAGATTATTGGAGATATGTCCTTATTTAGTGAAGAAAAAATTAAGCAAGAGCGTGAAAAAAAGAAATTAAAGCTTGAAGAGGTGAAAAATTTTGTTGATATTCCTGATTCACATAAGGCAGAGTATTTAGATAAATACTTTGAAACACACAGCTAAAAAAAAATGGAAAATATCGAACAAGATAAACTTTTAGGAGCTTTAAATAAGGCTTCTGAAGGTTTACAAAATCTAATTTCAAGCGTTAAGACCCAAGATGATGCAGTCAAGTTATTTGGCGCTGAGAATGTGCATGAAGGTTCATATCAGTGCAAAGTTTGCGGAAAGTTGGTAAGTTATTCTAACCTAATTATTTTTGATACTCCAGTAGTCAAAGGAGTCACAGCTTATCTGTGTCCTGATTGTTGGAAACTTGTAAATGACAACAAATTATGGAAGTTAGTTTGTGTAGGGTGTAAAGAATTTAAACAGGCCATGGAGCCTGGAATTAACCCTAAGAACGGTTTTGAATTTAAACCTGGCAAATGTTATCATTTGTTGCAATGTCCATCTTGTCACCCTGAACATTTTGACTTGACCAATAAAAAGCAAGGTGAGGTAATTGCACTGCCTTTAATTGAAGAGATATTGTACGATCAAAAACTAAAAGAAAAATTTGCTAAACCTTTTAAAGGGAATTTGGAATGATTTTTGCTTATGTATTCTTTTTGAGCCATAAATGCTAAAGGCTTACAAATACAGATTATACCCGACTGACGAGCAAAAGGTTTTGTTTGCAAAGACTTTTGGATGTTGTCGTTTTGTGTATAATTGGGGGATTAGCATCCAAAAATCTGAATATGAAAGCAAGAAAGAGAAATTGAGCAAATTTGATCTGATGAAAAAGATGCGAAGCGAATTAAAATCCGAAAATGAGTGGCTAAGGGAGGTAAATTCGCAATCTTTGCAAAATGCGCTGTATAATTTGGATGCAGCATATTCAAAATTTTTTCAAAATCCGAAAGCGGTAGGTTTTCCGAAATTTAAATCTCGAAAGAACAGACAAAGCTTTCAATGTCCCCAACATTGCAGTGTAGATTTTAGTTCGTCAACAATAAGTATCCCTAAGGCAAAGAGTATTCCCGCGATTTTGCACAGAAAATTTGCGGGAAAAATCAAAACGGTGACCATATCCATGAATCCGTCAGGAAGATACTTTGCTTCGGTTCTCGTTGAGACTAATATTACCGAACTTCCGGTTTCGGAAATAAAAGAGGACAATGCCATAGGAATAGATCTGGGAATTAAGGAACATGCCGTATGTTCCGACGGCAGGATTTTTGATAACCCCAAGAATCTGGCTCATTCACTAGAACTATTACGAAGAAGACAGCGGCAATTAAGCAGAAAACAGAAAGGTTCCGCAAATCGCGATAAAGCACGGATAAAATTAGCTCGTATACAGGAAAGAATACGCAACCAGCGCAAAGAGCATATTCACAAGGTGACAAGCATACTTACGCACGATAGCCAAGTGCACACGATATGTATTGAAGACCTGAATGTGAGAGGTATGCAACAAAACAAAAAGCTGGCAAGAAGCATATCTGACGCTTCGTTTGGGATGTTTCGCAGTATTCTTGAGTATAAGTGCAGGTGGTATGGGATCAACCTCATAAGTATAGATCGCTTCGCTCCAAGTTCAAAGACTTGTAGCAAGTGCGGATATGTATATGACGGATTGACGTTAAATGATAGAAGTTGGCGGTGTCCGCAATGTGGGAGTCTCCACGATCGAGACCTAAACGCCGCTTGTAACATTAAGAATTTTGGCTTGAAAGCTCTACCCGTGGAACGCGGGAAAGTAAAGCCTGTGGACTGCCCTATTGTGGATGAACGGCGTTTGCGCCCTAAAAAGCAACGACAGGTAGAAGCAGGAAAAACGAGGAGTAATCTTACTCCGAAGCCGCTAAGTTTTTAGCTTGACGGTTGTTCACTCCCGAAAAATAATTAGAATGAAAAAAGAAAATGAAAAAAGAAAATGAAAAAAGAAACTAAAAAATCTAAAAAAGACACAACACTTCGCGACATATATGAGATGTATAACAGCGATAAGAGAAAGTTTATAGACACCATTATAAATAGTGGAGAGCAATGCGTTCTTCGTGCAGGAAGTTTGACTGTTCCAGTTTACATGGAAGAGTACACGGAAGAGGATTCTCCAGACGAAAAGTTTTACTTTTTTACAGTCACGCCAGAAGTATTGGAGGAAGATATTGTAGATCTGAAAATTTTTAATGAGTTTATCAATGATATGCTATTTTCTGTATCGGATTTTAGTGTATCTGTTAATTCTGACAATTTAGTTGTAATTGTGTTAGATCCTAAACATTGGAAAGAGTTGTTAACTGAACTACTTAAGGATGCTAGGGAGCGGCAAGTATTATACACGAATGTTTGCGAACTGACACTTAACCCTTTTCGCCAATTTAACTTTAATACTATTGAAGTAGAGTAAAACACTGAAGGAGTCTATATGAACGAAATAAACCAAGAATATAATAGTCAAATAGATAGACGTTTAAGTGGCACTGATACTATGCCTTGTTATACGAATTTTAAAAGCAAGGAAGTGACTATAGTGCGCCTCGGGCATCCAGTTGGTGTAACGGAGTTATTAGAGAATAAGAATGGTTCTTTTGTAGGAGGCGCTGTTTATACGCCAAAAGTGTTACGTAGAATCGGTGTTCCTATTGTTGTCAGAACCAATGATAACAGTACCCTAGAAATTACAGTACCTGCTACCGATGAGCTTTGGGATGCAATTGTTGAAACGCAACTGTTTATGGCTACTAATCCTATGAAGGTTAAGTTTGACATAAACGGCATTGCTTATGATATTGTAGTTGATAAGGTTGTGCACGATATGGATAGCCCTGAAAATCGTGGCTATGCCAATATTAAATGGCCGGAAGATCAAGAAGATCCAGATATTCTTCGTACTCAGCGTGCTTTATTAAAAGATTTTGGATCTTATAAAACACTGATGGAATATGTGCGTAAAGATTCTTCGCTTACTGCAGATCTTGGTAATGTCAAAGATTCTGCAACTAAGGATTTGATGATTTTGTCCTTTGATGGTGAAAAGAAAGATTTTTCCATCGAGTTCAGGGATTCTTCAGTGAGTGTTTATGATGCTGAAGCTATTAGGTCTAAATTGTCGTCGCTTGCTAAAAAGACATCAATTAAGACTATGGATTACATAAAAGATCCTAAAGCTATTGTGTCCGATATTCGCAAAGGAATGTATTACGTTAAAAAGCTTTAAAATGCTTTAGTTAATAATTTAAGGGCGTCTTAATGGCGCCCTTAAATTATGTTTGCATTGTTTTTGAAAATTTGCCTTAATTTTTGCAGTATAATAATTATTATGATTCCTGATGAGGACAAAGATACATTAAACAAAGAGACATACGCTGTTGATGACAGCGATTATGTAAGATCGTCTTTGGAAAATAAGGTTCAGGCTGCATTAAAAGAAAGCTTTCCATTGGAATACGGTGGTGTGCGTTTAGAAGTAAAGAATATAAATATTCCAAAGCTTAAGAGATACACCTTAGGTGAACAGAAAAAGGCTTTACTACAAAATAAATATTTAGCCAATAGTATTAGAGGAGATTTGTATCTTTATGACGCAAAAACTGGCGAACTCTTAGACGTAGCCCCAGAAAGAACTTTAATGAGAGTTCCATATTATACTGAACGTGGCACATTCATTCATAATGGCAATGAGTACAACACTTTAAGACAGATGAGGTTGCGTCCTGGTGTTTATTCTCGAAGAAAATCAAATGGCGAATTAGAATCACAGTTTAATGTGGAGAGGGGTACAGGCAACGGATTCAGGGTGTCTTTAGACCCGTCATCTGGTATTTATAAATTAAATGTCGGACAATCCAGTTCAAATCTTTACTCGATATTACATGATCTTGGCATATCCGATGAAGAATTGGAATCAGCCTGGGGTCCGGATATTTTAGCACGTAATAAACGTAGATATGACCCAAGAGCGTTAGCCAAAGTTCATAGTAAATTGGTGCCAAAACGCATATCAAAAGCAACAAATAGGGATGAAATGATTGCTGAATTAAAAGAGGCTTTTGATAATCAGCAAATTGATGAAGAAATTAAATTAAGAAATTTAGGGTAATTAATATATGTCGTTTAACATTAGTAATTTTAAAAAATTTGCGGATTACGCTCCAATCTACATTCCAAAGAACACCGTCACCAAAGATGAAGCAAATGTTTGGGCGCAAGATCCCAATAATGCCAATATTGTTAGAGAATTTAAACAAAATGTAGATGCTTTAGCAAAAGAAAACTATGTATCAAATGCTGTAAAAGACAATGAGCTTGTAAAAGTTAATAAAAAGGATAATGGTCTTGTACGAATGGGGAAAAATGTTATTAATTCCTCCGCAAATTTTGCTACAGACTTGTATTATAATGCTCCTAAAGCTTTGAAATATGTGTCTCCATTTGGCGCTATTGCCTCTAAAGTTATACAAGGGAATAAACCTGATCTACATGCAAAAGTGCAGCAAATGATGAAGGAACATCCGGAGTTGCGTTATTTTTCATCAGGTCTTAATGCATATAAAGGTTATTACGATCCCAATACTATGGCTCGCAATGCAGCGCAAGATGCAAATAATCTTAAAAATGAAATTGATAACAATGCTCGTAGCGCTGCTATTACAGGAGCATTAACTGCAGCTACGTTGCCCATGGGTGGTGCAGGTGGTTTAGTTGCACGAGGTGGTAGTTTAGCCGCTTCCAGAATTGCCGCTCGAACAGGAAGTAAGGGCTTAGGGAAAACTGTAGATTGGGTTTCTAAAAATCTTTTAGAACCTGGCATTCAATATTCAGTTAACCCTATGGCGGCTGTGGGAGGTGTGGCTAAATCATTAGTCCCAGGAGGCGCACGTTCTTTATCAAGTCGAGCAGTAGAGGGTGCTTTAGGGGCTTCCATATTGCCATGGGGAAATAATTCTGTAGATAATGCGTATAAGACGGATTTTAATTTTAAAACTTTCTTAAAAAATAATCCTGAATTTGCGAATTTATCTGATGATGATCAGGGGCGATTATATCAATATTTGCAAGACTTTGGATTTGAAAACTATATACGCAATAATCCAGAATTGTTAAAACGTATTGAAAATACTCCTGAACAGGATCGAGTGAAGCTACTTAATGAGTTACGTGCAAATTATAAAGGAGGGATTCCAAATATAAAGGAGTATGCCTCAGAATATAATGAGTTGCGCAATGCTCTTTTAAATACCAATAGTTAGTAAGCAACCTGGTTACCATTATGTTTAAGTTTAGCAGCCATAAAAAAGCATCTACTTCGCCATTTCCGAAAATTCAAGTGGCGGAAATGGATAAAAATACCCCAAGAGCTTCAGTAGGGTTAGGTTCGGTTATCAAAGCTACAAAAAAACTTTTAGCGATAAATCGTGGTGATACAGATTCTGACGAAAGAGATTCTTTAAGATTTAAAAAGATTTTAGGGCCTGATGATTTAATTGCCGAACGTGTAAGATTGGATGCTGGAAAATTACGCAATGCTTTGATGTTTAAACTAAGCAAGAATCGTAGTTTAAAATTTTTCCCATCCGGAGCTTTTGATTCTTATGCCACTGGGCATATTATAGGTAACCCGTTGTCTTTGCCTTCGGAAGAAATTAACCCTGTTTATAATCTTGATCAACAATCACGTGTAACGGTTTTTGGTCCTGGGGGAGTTTCATCAGCTGATTTAGTATCTGAAGAGGCGCAAAATGTACACCCAAGTCAGTTTGGGGTTATTGATGCCGTGGTGGGTCCTGAATGTTTGGTGTTTAATCCAAGATATGAGATCTTAACTGAGACTGGATTTAAATCTATAAAGGATATTACTTTAAAAGATAAAATTGGTTATTGGAAGCATGATGACCGAATCATAGGGTTTACAGAACCAGATAAAATCGTATTGCAAGAATACGAAGGAAATATTGTTGGTATTGATAATGGAGTGATTTTTCAGGAAACAACCCCTGATCATCGTGTTTTAGTAACAAATCCGGACTTGGCAAAGGATTTGCAATACGAGGTAATGGAGGCAAAAGATTTCATAGAAAATCCTTTAAAAGATACTTATCTGTTCTCCGTGCAACAGGATTTGTGTAAACAATCTTTGAAAATTGTGCCTGATAATTGTTACGTAAAACATTTTCATGGTCAAATTTGGTGCTTGAAAATTTCCGGTGGTATGTTTGTTATCCGTTATGGATCAGAAGGCATTCCTTATTGGACCGGTAATTCAGAGAAAATAGGAGTTGACGTTAGGTTAGCTTCTATGACAAGAATTGGTAAAAACGGAAAATTATATACTTTATTAAGGGATCGAAAAACCGGTAAAAAGGTTTGGATGACACCTGATGAAATAGAGGATAACATTGTAAGTTTTCCGGTTTAATTAAAAATTTAAAAAAATGAGCAAAGAAGAACTAATTAAAAACGTAATACATATATTTACTGAAGTTTTACACCTACAAAACGTTGGAAAACTTACACGCGATTATTATCGCTTCCTTAGATCCAAATCAGAAGGTAATAAACTGCCTTCAGGCAAGCAACTAGAAAAACTGTTTGGCAGTTTTACAGAGTTTAAAAAATGTCTTTTGGCTAAAATATATAATAAAAACTCTTCTGCAGATAAAAATGTCGCGAAACAGCATGAAGGGTATATTGTAGAGGCGGATGACGTTTTATACAACCCTGTTACTGAAGATTATGTATTTGATTTTACCAATGTTGCAAATATAGCTAATGTAATCACGCTCAAAAAGACACAACTCTTTGCAATTCTACAGGATTATTCTAATTTTGATAACAATCCTCTCACGGTTTCGGCAATTGCTTTAAAACATAAGATTCCCACATTTATATTAGAGAAAATTTTACACAAGCTCAGATTTAGGCATAATTCCTTGCCTGTTACATCGTCTTATTTGGCTGAGGTAAACGATGATGAAAAAGTTGTTGAAGATTTGTCAGCAATTCGCAAATTTCGTGTAGCTGAAAAATACAATCATCTACAGTGGAAAGAGATACAGCTAAACGCGAATAAATGGATTCAGTTTGAACAATGTATCTATAATCCTATAAAGGATGTGCTTTCTACCTTTAAGCTTCCCAGAGTTACTCAGGATTGTTTACCTAAATCAATAAATATAGGGAAAAATTCTTGTAAATTTGCAAAGGATAAAGCGTTTGTTGTTACTTTGTCTGACCTTCACTTTGGTGTGTTTACAGATAAAAATAATGTGTTTTATTCTGATAAAGATTGGACCATAGAAAGCACCAAACGTGCCGTAGATAACTACATTAAACAAATTGTTGATGAGTTGTCCAATATGCGTGTCAGACCAAAGGAATGTATTGTTATTTCCCTTGGTGATATTTTACATTCGATCACGGGATTTACGGACAAAGGAACGCAGCTAATTGTAAATCCGAAAGGTGTGACCCAATTTAAATATGCCTTGGAATCAATTTCTTATTTTCTACAGCAACTTGCGGCGATTTGGCAGGGTATTTCACGAATAAAAGTAAAAGCTGTAAGCGGGAATCATGACTCTTTTGGAGATTGGGTATTATTTACTTGCCTTGAACAAATGTTTAAGGATGTTATGGATTTTGAAATCGGGTCATCCCGTTGGTTGCTTTTCCAATATGGAGTCAATGCTTGCGTGTTAGAACATGGTGCAGCTGCAAAATATCATAGTAAGGTGCCAAGTGATGATAAATCCAAAGAAAATTATGTACAAAAATTACTCTTAGAAAAGGTAGCGCAATTTAAATCTCCAGTTTTAAATCGCTATTTCTTTATGGGAGACAGGCACCATTATAATCAAAAAGAGATGTCGTCTTTTGAATTTATTCAATTGCCTACTTTAGTGCCGTCAGATGACTATGCGGATAATTTAAATTTAAGTAGCCGTGCTCGTCAGATTTGTTTTGTAATGGATGCTCAAAAAGGTATTATCAAAACAATAAACTTTTTTATTGACGTTTAAGAAATAATTTTGCTTAATTATTCTATAATAATTCTATGGATAAGAAATTTCAAAAGATGCAGCAACAAATAAAGCAAGCTTATGTGCTTGGATTTAAAAATCAGTGCAAGATTCTCGGCGCTTCAAAAGAACAAGTGCCTGAGTTAACAAAAATTGCATCGGCACATTTTGACGATGTTGGCAGTCGTTATACTCAAAAGGTTGCTAGCTGCAAGGATGCTATTAGAGAAGCTTTAGCTTCTTTAAAGTAGTTTTTGCGTTTGTTGCATAGGTTCTTTTTAAGCACACACTGCTTGAAATGTCTTGCAGTGTGTGCATTTTTGTGTTCCTATCTTGGACATGTTGGTAGATTTAAAGAAGTTAGATGAAGCTTTAAAATTTGTTGCACGTGCTAATAATTTAACCTTAAAAGGGTTTCTAACAGGAAAAGGTCTTCAGCGTGGTATTATTTATTATCTCAAAAAGGTATGTGATACTCCATCTTTGTATACCTTAGAGAAAGTTTTTAATGCTGCAGGATTAAATCCTACAAGTTTTATATTTACACCTTCTTCCAAAACCGTGCCGTTTAACCCTGTGTCTGATCTGTTATGTCCGGAAAAAATAGTCACCCGAGATAATTTAAAGTTATTTTTTAAATCACTGATTTACAATTATGGTGATTATCTAATGAGTTTAAGTTTTATCCATAAATTTTTATCTAATGAATTTCCGGATATTCGTATGGATTTGCTTATTTATGGGGATAAAAAACATGCGTGTTTAACTATAAATTTATCTGACGACAAAATTTTATACATTTATTTTAGATTGTGGCATAATAAAATTTATAGCTGCTTAGCAGATAGCACAATTCCTGCAGAGAACTTAAACAAGGTTGCGTATGATTCCTTGACAGCTACAATTATTTTAAAATATTTAAGAATAGTAGACTTAAATACAACTTTGATTAAAACAACCTAAAAACCATGAGTAGTATAAAGGATCCAAAATCTTCAGTAGACATGTTTGCTAATATTTCTAAAAGCATTCAACCTGTAGATGTAAAAAGCAGAGTAACTATTAAAAATTTTCCTGTTGTGTCAAACACTTCATTGGAAGATAAAGTCAATGTTAACCCAGTCCCTGTTGATACAGCAATTGAAGAAATAAAAAAATCTGAAGCATTTAAAAAGGAATTGCCTGCAGAGGATGCAACAATTGTAGAAAGGTTAAATGCCATTCATAGGGATATTTTTGAAGTAAAAAATTTATTAACAAAAGTTTCTTTAACTCCTGAAGTTAATAATTATCCAGTCATAACTTCCACAGAACCTTTAGATAAATCAGAGGGCATTTTTGTTATTCCGAATGTTATAAATTATAACTTTAAGTTTATTAAGTTTCAACAGGATGGCAATCTATGCAGTTTAATTGTTGATCCAAAAGATTTTACTTTAGAGGTAAATCCTGGAACCTGTCTCTTATACACATCTGACGCTGCCGACGAATAGCCTTGTGTAGAT
>ENA-OYXW01000213-OYXW01000213.1-human-gut-metagenome-genome-assembly--contig:-NODE-213-length-22904-cov-4.993260_pt1 | contig 22904 bp, 19 predicted proteins | sample MGYA00243977_ERZ653436 | MGnify/ENA primary metagenome ERZ653436 (study PRJEB26926, sample SAMN06165001) | human gut metagenome | biome: ENVO:00009003; feature: ENVO:2100002; material: ENVO:00002003...
GAGATTCATGAGCGTCTCGTGGGCTCGGAGATGTGTATAAGAGACAGGTTCTGGATAGAACGTTTCAACGGGCGGGCACCGAACTGTACGTCGTAGCCCTTTTCTGCCACGAAACGCTTAGCTTCTTGGTCGAGCAGGAGATGGTAACCACAACCTTCGATACGCTTGTAGAGTCCCGCCAGCTCGATGTCGATGATTTTCTCCAGTGAAGCAATATCCAGCTGGTCGAAGGTCACGATTTCATCCAGACGGTTGATGAACTCAGGAGCAAACGATTTGTTCAAGGCCTTGCGAATCACGCTGTTGGCATGCTCTTTTTCGTTTTCTCCGGTCTGTGCCGTGAAGCCGATGCCCTTGCCGAATTCCTTCAGCTGGCGCGTACCGATGTTGGACGTCATGATGATAATGGTATTCTTGAAATCCACGGTCCGTCCCAGGCTATCCGTCAACCGGCCTTCGTCCATCACCTGCAACAACATGTTGAACACGTCGGAATGAGCCTTCTCGATTTCATCCAGCAGTACGATAGAGTAGGGATGACGGCGCACCTTCTCTGTCAGTTGTCCGCCTTCTTCGTAGCCCACGTATCCCGGAGGAGCTCCAACCAGACGTGACACGGTGAATTTCTCCATGTATTCGCTCATGTCGATACGGATAATGGCATCGGTGGTGCCGAACATGTTCTTGGCCAGCTCTTTTGCCAGGTGCGTCTTTCCTACACCTGTCGGTCCTAAGAAAAGGAACGTACCGATAGGCTTGTTCGGGTCCTTCAGTCCTACACGGCTCCGCTGGATACTTCTTACCAGTGTCTCTACCGCTTTGTCTTGTCCGATGACCTTCGAGAGCAATGCCTGTTTCATCCCCTTCAACCGTACGCCTTCCGCTTGCGCCATGCGTTGCACGGGCACACCCGAAATCATGGAAACCACTTCTTCTATCTGCGGTGCATCCACCGTTTCCCGGTTGTCCTTCAACTTCTCTTTCCATTCATTTTTCAGACGTTCCAATTGTTCCGTGTACTGGTTCTCACGGTCACGGAAGCTGGCGGCCAACTCGAAGTTCTGCAAACGAATAGCTTCATTCTTATGCTGTTGCGCTTCCTCAATCAATCGTTCCTGCTCCTCAATTTCCCGAGGTACGGAGACGTGGGTGAGGTGGATGCGAGAACCCGCTTCGTCCATGGCATCGATGGCCTTGTCGGGGAAGTAGCGGTCGGTCACATAACGGTCGGTCAGGCGTACGCAAGCCTCCAGCGCCTCGTCCGTGTAAGTCACGTTATGATGCTCCTCGTATTTATCCTTGATGTTCCGGAGAATCTGCAAAGTCTCTTCCGGTGAGGTCGGTTCCACCAGCACCTTTTGGAAGCGGCGTTCCAGTGCCCCGTCTTTTTCGATGTTCTTGCGGTACTCATCGAGGGTGGTGGCTCCGATGCATTGGATTTCTCCACGTGCCAGTGCCGGCTTCAACATGTTGGCCGCATCCATGGAACCAGCTGCCGAGCCGGCTCCCACGATGGTATGTATCTCATCAATGAACAGAATGACATCAGGATGTTTCTTTACTTCTGTCAGAATGGCACGAATGCGTTCTTCAAATTGTCCTCGATATTTGGTTCCAGCTACTACCGCCGTCATGTCGAGCGAAACGATGCGCTTGCCGAACAAGGCACGCGAAACTCGCTTCTCCACGATGCGGAGTGCCAGACCTTCGGCGATGGCCGATTTTCCCACGCCCGGCTCACCAATCAGAATCGGATTGTTCTTCTTGCGGCGGCTCAGAATCTGTGCGATACGCTCAATTTCTTTCTCACGGCCTACCACGGGGTCGAGTTTTCCACCTTCGGCTGCCTTGGTCAGGTCGATGCCGTAATTGTCGAGGTAGGGGGTGCCTCCCTCTGCTTGTTTCTGTTCGGTCTGCGTGGTCTGGCGGTTAGCGGAAGAGCCGAAGCCATCGTTGCTCTTGTCTGCGTTTCCGCGGCGTCCGATACCTTCCTCTTCTTCGTCGTCATTGAAATCCAGTCCGTCAAAAGGAACTTCCTCCTGCTTCAGACGGTCTATTATTTTTTCGTAAGTTACGTCGTTCTTATCCAATATCTTATATGCGTTATTCTGGTTGTCTCTCATAATGGCTAATAAAATATGAGGGGTGTCTACTTTCTCGTTATTCATCAGCTTGGCTTCCAGCTTGCTTAGTGTCAGTATCTTGGATGCCTCCTCGCTGAATGTGATGTCTTGTGAATAGTTTTCCTGTATGGATTTCTCCCGTAATTGTATTTCCAGTTCGTTCTTGATACCTTTCAAGTCCAGGTAGAACGATTTCAATATTTCGGCGGCTTTACACTCTCCATCGCGCAAGATGCCCAATAGCAGATGTTCCGGTTCGATATGGTCGTTCTGAAGGCGGTTGGCCTCCTCTTTCCCGTAAACGACGATATCGGACACTTGTTGTGTAAATTCGTTGCTCATCAAATTCATATCTTCTCCAATCGTTTATATTCAAAATAGGCTTGCAAATATACATTATTATAAAGACTCTTCATCAAGTCTTTCTTTCTATTTAACAAAATGCGTGCCACATTTCCTGTAAGTATCTCCAAATGCAGTCTTATACGTATTTTTTTGGTGGAAAAGTTTTTGTATATCCGCTAAAAGTCGTACTTTAGCATGGTTTTTCACAAGCCTTGAAAGGAAGTATAATTAATAATGTATTAAATGCAAGAACAAGACAGAATTATAAAAATCAACATCGAAGAGGAAATGAAGTCGTCGTACATTGATTACTCCATGTCAGTAATCGTGGCACGCGCCCTCCCTGATGTAAGAGACGGATTCAAGCCCGTTCACCGCCGTATCCTTTACGGAATGATGGAACTGGGAAATACATCCGACAAACCGTATAAAAAAGCAGCCAGAATCGTAGGTGAAGTATTGGGTAAGTATCACCCTCACGGCGACTCGTCTGTATATGGTGCCCTGGTGCGTATGGCACAGGACTGGGCGATGCGTTATCCGCTGGTCGACGGTCAGGGTAACTTCGGTTCTATCGACGGAGATAGTGCTGCCGCCATGCGATATACGGAGGCTCGTCTGAAGAAGATTGGTGAGGAGATGATGCAGGACCTTTACAAGGAGACCGTAGACTTTACCAACAACTTCGACGATACGTTGCAGGAACCTACCGTTATGCCGACCCGCATCCCGAACCTGCTGGTGAACGGTGCTTCGGGTATCGCCGTAGGTATGGCTACCAATATGCCTACACACAACCTGCGTGAAGTCATTGACGCTTGCGTGGCATACATCGATAACAATGAAATCGACGTAGACGGCTTGATGCAGTACATTAAGGCGCCTGACTTCCCGACCGGAGGATATATTTATGGTATCAGCGGTGTGCGCGATGCCTACGAAACCGGACGCGGACGTGTGGTAATGCGTGCCAAGGCCGAAATCGAATCGCATCCTACACACGACAAGATTGTTGTGACTGAGATTCCGTACGGTGTGAACAAGGCTGAGTTGATCAAGAGCATTGCTGATTTGTCAAACGACAAGAAAATCGAAGGCATTTCAAATGTGAACGACGAAACCGACCGCGAAGGTATGCGTATCGTCATCGACATCAAGCGTGACGCCAACGCCAGCGTAGTGCTCAACAAGCTTTACAAGATGACCATGCTTCAGACTTCTTTCGGCGTGAACAACGTGGCCCTGGTTCATGGCCGTCCGCGTCTGCTCAACCTGAAGGAACTGATCAAATATTTCGTGGAACACCGTCACGAGGTGGTAATCCGTCGTACACGTTACGACTTGCGCAAGGCCAAGGAACGTGCGCACATCCTGGAAGGATTGATTATCGCTTCAGACAACATTGACGAGGTAATCCGCATTATCCGTGCCGCCAAGACTCCAAACGAAGCTATCACGAACTTGATGGCCCGCTTCAACCTGAGCGAAATCCAGGCACGTGCTATCGTAGAAATGCGCTTGCGCCAGCTCACCGGACTGATGCAGGATCAGCTCCATGCCGAATACGAAGACCTGATGAAGCAGATCGCTTACTTCGAAGAAATTCTGAGCAACGAGGAACTTTGCAAGAAGGTCATCAAGGACGAGTTGCTTGAAGTGAAAGAAAAATACGGCGACAACCGTCGTTCGGAAATCGTATATGCTTCGGAAGAGTTCAATCCGGAAGATTTCTATGCCGATGACGAAATGGTCATCACTATCTCGCACATGGGATACATCAAGCGTACACCGCTTTCTGAGTTCCGTGCGCAGAACCGTGGCGGCGTAGGCTCGAAGGGAAGTGAAACCCGTAATGAAGACTTCATCGAACATATCTATCCGGCTACTATGCACAACACGCTTCTGTTCTTCACGCAGAAGGGTAAGTGCTACTGGCTCAAGGTATATGAAATTCCGGAAGGCAACAAGACTTCGAAGGGACGTGCCATCCAGAACCTGCTGAACATTGAGGCAGACGATGTGGTAACGGCTTACCTGCGTGTGAAGAATCTGAACGACACGGAATTCATCAATAGTCACTATGTACTCTTCTGTACGAAGAACGGTGTCATCAAGAAGACGTTGCTCGAACAGTATTCTCGTCCGCGTCAGAATGGTGTGAACGCCATCACCATCCGCGAAGACGATCGTGTGATTGAAGTACGTATGACCAACGGAAACAATGAAATCGTGATTGCCAACCGTAACGGTCGTGCCATCCGTTTCCATGAAAGCGCGGTGCGTGAAATGGGACGTACGGCTACCGGTGTACGCGGTATCACACTCGATGAGGACGGTCAGGATGAAGTAATCGGAATGATTTGTATCAAAGACCCTGAAACAGAAACCATCATGGTGGTATCTGAAAACGGTTACGGTAAGCGTTCGGACATTGAAGACTACCGTAAGACTAACCGTGGTGGAAAGGGTGTGAAGACACTGAACATTACGGATAAGACCGGAAGCTTGGTAGCTATCAAGTCTGTAACCGATGAAAACGACCTGATGATTATCAACAAGTCGGGTATCACTATCCGTTTGAAGGTAGCCGATGTGCGCATCATGGGACGTGCTACACAGGGTGTGCGCCTGATTGACCTTGAAAAGCGCAACGACCAGATTGGTTCCGTATGTAAGGTAGCTTCTGAAAACGAAGAAGAGGAAGTGCAGGACGAAGCAACTCCGGCAACGGACATCCAGCCCGCCGACGGAGAAACCATTCAGCCCGCTACGGACGAACCGAATGAATAATCCGGACAAAAACTAACTTGAATATTTGTATTACTAAATTTAAACCTTATGAAAAAAGTATTATTCTCAGCTGCTTTGTTCTTTACCGCATGCGCTGTTTCTGCTCAGGAAAGCGTGGTAAAGGAAGCTAAATCTGCCAAGAGCGATCCTGTGAAGGCAGCACAAATCATCGAACCTGCTTTGACAGATCCTTCTACTGCCAATGATCCTGAAACATGGAAGCTGGCTGGTGATTTCCAGAAGTCTATCTATGACGATGAAAACATGAAATTGTATTTGCCGGGTGGTCAGGCTGATACTGCTAAATTGTATAACAGCTTGGCTAAAATGTTCGAATATTACACAAAATGTGATGAAGTAGAACAGGCTAAGGTAAAGAGCGGTGAACTGAAGAAACCGAAACTGAGAAAGAAACTGGCTAAGGCTCTGGTTACTGTACGTCCTCAGTTGACTAACGCTGGTTCTGACGCTTACAATGCAGGTAACTATGCCAACGCATTGAAATTCTTCGGTCTGTATGTAGACGCTCCGCAGAACCCGTTGTTCGCTGACGAAGATGCTGTGAAGAACGACACGCTGACTCCGTTGATTGCCAACTATGCTGCTCTTGCCGCTAATTCATTGAAAGATAATGCAGCCGTAATTAAATACGCTACTATCGGTAAGGAACACAAAGAAGAAGGTTACCGTTCACTGATGTGCTTGGCAGAAGCTTACGGAAAAGGTGAAACTCCTGACTCAGCAAAATGGTTGACTACTATCCAGGAAGGTGTAGAAAAATTCCCGTCACAGGAATACTTCATCGGTAACCTGATGGACTACTACATTCAGAAAGGTAAGATTGACGAAGGTCTGACTCAGATGGATGCCGTATTGGCTAAGAACTCTACTCCGTACTTCATGTACGTGAAGGGTGTGCTTCAGTATGAAAAGAAAGACTACGAAGGTGCCATCGCTACATTCAATCAGATTATTGCAGAAGGTAAGGATTTCGTAGCTGAAGCTTATTCTAAGATTGGTGACTGCTCATTCTTCCCGGCTCAGGAAATCGTAGAAGAAAACTCTAAGCTTTCTATGGACGATCCGAAGTATGCAGCTAACGAAGCTAAGATTAAGGAACTGTACGAAAAAGCACTTCCTTTCTATGAAAAAGCAAAAGAAGCTAAACCAGACAACCGTCAGTTGTGGGGCCAGTACCTGCTGAACATCTACTGGAAGCTTGACAAGGAAAAATACAACGCTCTTGAAAAAGAACTGGGTTACTAATATATAATAAGGTGTACAAGACTGCCCGTCTGAGACGAGTGGTTTGTAGACTTTTGATACCCTGAAAAGACTCCTTTGTGTTTTGGATGAAACGCCTTGACGTTTTGCTCAAAACGCAAAGGAGTTTTTCTTTAAACGCCTTTGCGTTTGTTTTCAAATGCACTTGTGTTTGAGGATAGATTTTGGGCTTTAGAAATGTGCCGAAAATTATAATAAATTGAGAAAATCATATCTTTTAATCCGTTGAATAATAGGATGAAAGCAACGGGATTAGCTTTTTATTCGTATCTTTGCGATATATTCGATTCTTTCCATTAAGGATGAAGTTCATTTATTACGTGCATGGAACTTTACGAGAAAGAAAATTTCTGTATCGCTAAAACTAAAAAATAAGATGACAACAGAACCTACGACCTCACGCCAAAACCCCATGAAAGTCATATTCAATTACCAGAATGTGTTCTTCAGCTTTTTCTATGATGATGCCGATGCGTGCGTGCACCGTTCCAGAGAATACGCCATGAACTATGTCTTGTCGGGCGAGATGGTGCTCGACGACGGGCACCGACAGATACACGTGGGAAAAGGAGAGTGCGTGTTCATTCCGCGCGACCATCGTGTGACCATGTACAAGAAAGCCTCGGGCGGGGAGCAGTATTGCGGGATTTACATGTGCTTCACCCGTTCCTTCCTTCGGGAGATGTATGGAAAGTATGCCCGCCACACGGACAAGGCAGAGCATGCGGAGAGGTTCGTGCCCGGCGTGATGAAACTCCCTCCTTCGGCTGAGATTGAGAGCCTGTTTGCTTCGATGACACCTTACTTCAATCCGGAAGTGAAACCGCAGGACGACGTGATGCAACTGAAGTTGCAGGAAGGATTGCTGGCCCTGCTTCATACCGACAAGCGCTTCATGACCGCGTTGTTCGACTTCAGCACACCGTGGAAGATGGACATTCTTGACTTCATGAACGAGAACTACATGTACGAGTTCACCTTAGAGGAGCTGGCGCATTACACGGGACGTAGCCTGGCCACCTTCAAGCGCGACTTCAAGAAGGTGAGCGAGCTGACACCCGAGAAATGGCTGATTCGCAAGCGCCTGGAAGTGGCCTATCACCTGCTGAAGGAAGAACGGCGGAAGGTGGTCGACGTCTATGCGGAGGTGGGCTTCAAGAACCCCTCGCACTTCTCTACGGCCTTCAAGAAACGCTACGGCATCCCACCCACGGCACTGGCCGCTCTCTCGTGCATTTGAACTTTTCAGAAACGATATTTGAGCCTCACGGAAATGTCTCTGTGGGGCTTTTGTGTTACTTTTGCCTTCGTAGAATAATAGAGTGATAACTATATGGATATATTGTGGAAGACGTTGTGCGCGGCATCGGCGGCCTGGCTTCTGACTACGGGCAGCCTGCTTGCCACAACGGACGGTTTAAAATCGGAGATGAAGATGGAAAAGAGTTTGAATTTGACACATGAATGGGACAAGGTGTTCCCGTTGAGCAACAAGGTGAACCACCGGAAAGTGACTTTTACCAACCGCTATGGCATTACGCTGGCGGCCGACATGTACGTGCCCAAGCAGGCCGAGGGAAAACTTCCGGCCATTGCCGTGAGCGGACCTTTCGGAGCGGTGAAGGAACAATCGTCGGGCCTGTATGCCATGACACTGGCCGAACGCGGATTCCTGACCATTGCCTTCGACCCCTCGTACACCGGTGAGAGTGGGGGTGAACCCCGTTATGTGGCGTCTCCGGACATCAATACGGAGGACTTCTGTGCGGCGGTGGACTTCCTTTCTACCTGCGAGCAGGTGGATGCCGACCGTATCGGGATACTGGGCATCTGCGGATGGGGAGGCATGGCGCTGAATGCGGCAGCCATCGACACGCGCATCAAGGCTACCGTCACCGCTACGATGTACGACATGAGCCGGGTGAATGCCAACGGTTATTTTGATGCCATGGATGCCGATGCGCGCTATGAGCTTCGCAAGCAGCTTAATGCCCAGCGTACGGAAGATTACCGCAAGGGCACGTATGCGCTGGCTGGAGGGGTGGTAGACCCGCTTCCCGACGATGCTCCCCAGTTTGTGAAAGACTATTACGGATATTACAAGACCCCGCGCGGTTATCACAAGCGTTCGCTGAACTCCAACAACGGGTGGAACAAGACTTCCTCCTTGTCGTTTATGAACATGCCCATCCTGTCGTATAGCGATGAGATACGTAGTGCCGTGCTCATGATTCACGGAGAGAAAGCTCATTCGCGCTACTTCAGTGAAGATGCCTTCAAGAAGCTGAAGGGTGACAACAAGGAGTTGCTGATTATTCCGGGAGCCAACCACGTCGACCTGTACGACCAGCTGGATGTGATTCCTTTTGACAAGATTACGCGCTTCTTCCAGACGTACCTGAAGTGATGTGTCATGTGTACAGAGACGGGAAAGCCCGGTTGCCGAAACAATCAGCAGCCGGGCTTTTTCTGTATCTGTCTGAGGTAGTCGGTCGGGGTATATCCGCAGAACTTCTTGAACATACGGCTCAGGTGCTGGGGGTATTCAAAGCCTAATTCGTAGGCCACTTGTGAGATATTTGCCCCGCTGGCGAGTTCGTTTTTTACTCGCTGGATGAGGTCCTGGCGGATGTAGTTGCTGGCCGTGTCTCCGGTCATCTTCTTGATAAGGTCGCTGAAATAGTTGGCCGACATGCATAGCTTGTCGGCACAGTATTGCACGGTGGGCATGCCCGAGGTAAGCTGGATTTTCTCTTCGTAGTAATCGCGCAGCAGCTGGTCGAACTTCATGAGCATATCCGAATTGACCAGCTTGCGGGTGATGAACTGGCGGTTGTAGAAACGCTGGCAGAAGTTCAGCATCAGTTCGATGTAGCCCACGAGGATGGTATCCTGAAGCGCATCGTGCTTTTTCTGTAGCTCATCTTTTATCTGGCGCATCAGCGACACGAGGATGTCGTGCTCCTCGTTGGTCATGTGCAGGGCTTCATTCACGCGGTAGTCGAAAAATGAATACTCCCTGATGTGCTTCTCCAGTGCCGTGCCCTGCAACAAATCGGGGTGGAAGAGCAAGGCCCATCCCGTCAGGTTGACCAGCTCGCCGTTGTCTTCCTTTCCTCCTATCTGTCCGGGAGCCACACAAATGACGGTTCCTTCCTTGTAGTCGTATTTTCCGCAACCGTAGGCCAGGTCGATGTTCGCCTCGTCGTGAAAGAAGATGCCATACACGCTATAGTTGTTCAGGCAATGACGCACGGGAGATACTTCTGCATAGTCAATGACGCTGACCAGCGGATGCGTGTCCGTGTGTCCCACCCACTGGCTATAGTCGCCTACGTTCCTTATTTTCAAAATCTTGCTCATAACCATTCTTTTGTTTTCGTCGTGATGTCCCTTCACAAAAATACATTATCTCAGCCAATTGGCCGCACGTGAGCAGGTAAAATCTGTAAAAACGGTACGACCTTCCGTGGTATTGTTACGGCCTTCTGCCCGTGTCGGGGTAATTTTGCCGTATCAAGAAAACAAGAAAGATGGATAAAGCAATGGACATTCCCGCCAATTTATACGAGGATGAAGTGGTCTGCTTCATGGCAGACCGTTATCGCACGACTACGGAAAGAGTGATGCAGTGCTTTTTAGTGCAGGAAGCCGAGGTTCCCGCGCCTGAAAAGGAAAGCTTCCCTTTCCGCCTGACGGATAACGAAATGGAAATTTTACGAGAGTTGTTGAGCCGTAGTGGCTCGTAAAAAAATTCAGATTATGGATAGAAGAGATTTTTTGAAGATGTCGTCTGTAGCCGCCTTCTCTGCGGTATGTGCATGGACTGGTGTATCGAAGGTTTTCTCCCAGTCATCGGATGGTAAGGGGCAGTCTGTACGTGGAGATATGGAACATCGCAATCTGGGCGGACTGGATGTATCGGCTATCGGGCTGGGATGCCTTCCCATGGCTACTATGGTGGACGGTATGAAAAGAAGGATATGATTGCCTTGATTCGTCGGGCTTATGATCAGGGAGTTACTTTTTTCGATACGGCAGAGGTGTATGGCCCTTACACCAGTGAAGAGTGGGTAGGCGAGGCACTTGCTCCTTTTCGTAACAAAGTAAAAATCGGTACGAAGTTTGGTTTCGGGGTGGAAGAGAAACAGCCTACGGCCTTGAATAGCCGTCCTGACCATATTCGTCGGGCAGTGGAAGGTTCATTGCGACGCTTGCATACGGATCACATAGACTTACTTTATCAGCACCGTGTAGACCCGAAGGTGCCGATGGAGGAGGTGGCAGACACGGTAAAGAAGCTGATGCAGGAAGGAAAAGTCTTGCACTGGGGATTGTCGGAAGCCAGTGCTCGTTCTATTCGTCGGGCACATGCCGTTTGTCCGCTTTCGGCCGTACAGAGCGAGTATGCCATCTGGTGGCGCGAACCGGAGACCAAAATATTCCCTACGCTGGAAGAACTGGGTATTGGTTTTGTACCTTATTGTCCGTTGGGGCGGGCCTTTCTTACAGGAGTGATTCATGAAGAAAGTCGTTTTGAGAAACCCGACCGGCGGGCCACATTGCCACAATTCACTCCTGAAGCCTTGAAACATAATATGCCGCTTGTGTCACTTGTGCGTAAATGGGCAGAGCGAAAGAATATTACTCCTGCCCAGTTTGCCTTGGTGTGGATGCTTTCGCGTAAGTCATGGATTGCTCCCATCCCAGGCACAACGAATCCGAACCACCTCGATGATTTCCTGGGAGCAGCTCATGTGCGGCTTACGGCTTACGAGATGGAGGAATTTGACAGGGAGTATTCACAAATAGACCTTATGGGGCATCGTGCCGATCCGTTTACCGAGAGTCAGATTGATAAGTAACAGAAATAATAAGAATGCTATGCTAAAATTTATTCAGTATGTATGTTTGTTGTTCCTTGTGTGCTCCTGTAGCACGAGGAATGAAGAAAATGTGATATTGCAAAATGAAACGGATATGGAAAAGAAAAATTTAGGTTCGGTACTGGCGCTTTATCCCAAACCGATGACGGTGGTTGGGGCGGTAGTCAATGGAAAAGTAAACTGGCTTGTAGTGGGACATACTGGAATTATTGGGTATGACCGTATTCTTCTGAGTATGAGTAAACATCATTATACCAATCAGGGAATAAGGAGGTCAAAGAAATTGTCTGTAAACCTTGTGAGCCGTGAAATGTTGCCTGCGGCTGATTATGTGGGAAGTGTAAGTGGAAATTCGGTGGATAAATCGACGGTGTTTGACTATCATTTTGGAGAGAATGGTACTCCGGTTATTGACAAATCACCATTAACCATGGAATGTGATGTGGTGGATATTTATGAAACCGAGGGATTTGACAATTTTATTTGTTCCATAGCCAATACCTATGCAGTTCCAGAAGTGCTCGGTCAAGATGGGAAACTGGATTATACCCGATTGAAACCTGTGTTGTTTGAGTTTCCGACGTACTCGTATCTTGCTACGGGAGAAATAATCGGCAAGTGTTTGAACTTAGACAAAAAGCCTGGCATGTGTGCCAAAATTCCGATGTCGCCCGATGGCATTGTGAGGTTATCGAAAATAGAAGTGTATCCGGAGTTTATAAAGGAATATATGCAATATGCGGTGGAAGTGGGTGAGATTTCATTACGTACTGAACCGGGGGTATTGACCATGTATGCCGTTGCCGAAAAGGAAAATCCGTGTAAGGTTACGATTCTTGAAACCTATGCAAGTGGACAGGCTTATAAATCACATATTGCGTCGGAGCATTTTCAGAAATATAAACAAGGAACAAAGCACATGATTAAAACGTTGATCTTATCGGATCAGACTCCTCTTAATCCGCAGAGTCAGGTAAATAATTTCATTCAATAGAAGCGATTGAATCGTTATAATACAGAATCTCCTCACAAATCCATGCATCGTGGTGATTTGTGAGGAGATTTTTTGTATTTATTTCGGTGCCTTGCGGTAGAGATAAATCGCAATGAACAGGTATAGAATGTTTGGAATCCACACGGCCAGATTCGGATGCGCATTTCCGTTGATGGCGAAGGTGGACGAGATGGTCTGGAACAGGATGTAGGAGAAACTCAGTCCGATACCGATTCCCAAGTGAAGTCCCATACCTCCTTTCCGTTTCTGTGACGAAAGCGAGAGCCCGATGACCGTCAGGATAAAGGCTGCAAACGAGGTGGCAATGCGCCGGTAGTATTCCACTTCGAACACCTTGATGTTGGCGAAGCCTCGCTGCTTCTGCTTGTCGATGTACTCCCGTAGCTGGGGACTGGTCATCGTTTCCTGCTGGCCGCGCGTGATGAGGAAGTCCTGCGGCTCCATGTTGATGATGGAGTCCATACGCTCTCCTCGGGTAATAGTCTCACGCATGCCCTTCATCTCACGAATCATGTAGTCCTTGATAATCCAGCGGTGCACGGTGGTAGTGTCGTACGTAATGCGGCGGGCCGTGAGGTGTGATACTAGCTTGTGGTCTTCAAACTTGTCGAGCGAGAAGCGGTAAGCCGTCTTGTTGTAGTCCTCGTAGCGCTCCATGTAGGCAATTACACCCGTATCTACCTCCAGCTGGATATTGCGCACGTAGTCAGCCCGCTTCTTGTTCTTGTACACCTGCTCAAACTTCAGTCGGGTGACGCTTCCGGTAGGAATCACCTCGGTACTCAGCACGTAGGTGACCAGTGCGATGATGGCGGCCGAAATCATGTAGGGCACCATCAGGCGCTTGAAGCTCATTCCGGTGGAGAACATGGCGATAATCTCGGAGTTCTCTGCCAGCTTCGACGTGAAGAAAATCACGGCAATGAATACGAACAACGGACTGAAGAGGTTCGTGTAATAAGGAATGAAGTTCAGGTAATAGTCGAAGACAATAGCACTGATGGGCGCCTTGTTGTTGATGAAGTCGTCAATGTTTTCATTGATGTCGAACACCACGGCAATGGAGATAATCAGGGCGATGGCAAAAAAGTAGGTGCCCAGGAACTTCACGATGATGTACCTGTCCAGCCGTTTCAGCCATTTCTTCTTGAACGGGTTTCCTTTTAAATTTTTCAGTTGTTCCTTTCCGGCTTGTAGGTAGGAACAGAACAACTGGAACACATTGTGTTTCATATTTATCGTCGTAAACTACAATTACAATCGGGTAGATAAACGTTTCACCATGGCCGGTTTCCAGGTAGAGAAGTCGCCGGCGATGATGTGCTTGCGGGCTTCACCTACGAGCCAGAGGTAGAAGGCCAGGTTGTGGATGGAGGCAATCTGCATGGCCAGCAGCTCCTGTGCGTGGAACAGGTGGCGCAGGTAGGCACGGCTGTACATCGTGTCTACGTAAGATGCTCCGTCAGCTTCGATGGGCGAGTAGTCGTTCTCCCATTTCTTGTTGCGCATGTTCATGATACCGTCTTTGGTAAAGAGCATACCGTTTCGTCCGTTACGGGTCGGCATCACGCAATCGAACATGTCCACACCGCGTTCGATGCCTTCCAGGATGTTGACCGGAGTACCTACACCCATCAGGTAGCGGGGTTTGTCCTTAGGCAGAATCTCGTTGACCACCTCAATCATCTCGTACATCTTCTCGGTAGGCTCACCCACGGCCAGTCCGCCGATGGCGTTACCGTCGGCATTCTTCGAGGCGATGTATTCGGCCGACTGGCGACGCAAGTCAGGATATACGCATCCCTGCACGATGGGGAAGAGCGACTGGTTGTAGCCGTACTTGGGCTCCGTTTCGTTGAAGCGGGCACAACATCTGTCCAGCCAGCGGTGAGTCAGCTCCATGGACTTCTTGGCATAGTTGTAGTCGGAAGTACCGGGGGCGCACTCGTCGAAGGCCATCATGATGTCGGCACCGATGGTACGCTCGATGTCCATCACCCGTTCGGGAGTGAACAAGTGCTTCGATCCGTCAATGTGCGAGCGGAACTCCACGCCCTCTTCGCGCAACTTGCGGATGCCGGAAAGAGAGAATACCTGGAAGCCGCCGCTATCGGTCAGCATCGGACGGTCGAATCCGTTGAACTTATGGAGTCCACCAGCCCCCTCGATGATGTCCAGTCCGGGGCGCAGGTAGAGGTGGTACGTGTTTCCCAGGATAATCTGAGCCTTGATGTCGTTCTTCAGTTCGTGAAGATGCACGCCTTTCACCGTACCCAGTGTGCCCACCGGCATGAAGATAGGGGTCTCAATCTGCCCGTGGTCTGTTGTAATCAGACCGGCACGGGCATTCGATTTGGGGTCCGTATATTGTAATTCAAATTTCATTGTGCAGGGTTTTCTTTGTTTTTATCTTCTTTGATGGTAAAGTCGATGGCATCGGCCACTTTCTCATCGGTCAGCGCCAGGCGGAGCACCTCCTTGATGCCCTTCACGTAGTGGAAAGTCATTCCGGTGAGGTACATCGGCTGGATTTCATTGATGTCCTTGCGGTTTTCCTCGCACAGGATGATGTCCTTGATGCCGGCACGTTTGGCCGCCAGGGTTTTCTCCCGGATACCGCCTACGGGAAGCACCTTTCCACGAAGGGTGATTTCACCTGTCATGGCCAGGTTGGCTTTCACCTTGCGCTGGGTAAGCGCAGAAGCCAATGAAGTAACCATGGTGATACCGGCAGAAGGTCCGTCTTTCGGAATAGCTCCTTCCGGCACGTGGATATGGATGTTCCAGTTGTCGAAGATACCTTCGGGCAAATCTAGCAGGTGGCTATGTGCTTTCAGGTACTCCAGTGCCAGCATGGCCGATTCCTTCATTACCGAGCCCAGGTTACCGGTCAGGGTCAGTTGTCCCTTACCACGGCTCAGGCTGGTTTCTACGAACAGAATCTCACCGCCTACGGCCGTCCAGGCCAGTCCCGTCACTACGCCGGCATATTCGTTGCCCTGGTATTTGTCGCGGGAATATTCTTGTGCGCCGAGGAACTTTTCAATATCTTTCGGCTTCAGCTCATGTGTGCCGGTAAACTCATCGCTGGCAATTTCCAGTGCGATTTTACGCATCACCTTGCTGATTTTCTTTTCCAGCTCACGCACACCGCTTTCACGGGTATAGTTCTCGATGATGTATTCAATGGCCGCCTTGCTGAACTTTACGTGTTCCTTCTTCAGGCCGTTCTTCTCCATCTCTTTCGGGATGAGGTGACGGCGGGCGATTTCAATCTTCTCTTCGGTGATGTAACCGCTCACTTCAATCAGCTCCATACGGTCGAGCAACGGAGATGGGATGGTGCCTAGGTTGTTGGCCGTAGCGATGAACATGATGTTCGACAAGTCGTAGTCAATGTCAACGTAATTGTCGTGGAACGTGTTGTTCTGTTCCGGGTCGAGCACTTCCAGCATGGCTGAGCTTGGGTCACCATGGCTATCGCTGCTCAACTTATCAATCTCATCCAGAATGATAACCGGATTAGACGTTTCCGCTTTGATCAGGCTCTTGATGATACGTCCCGGCATGGCACCGATGTACGTCTTGCGGTGACCGCGGATTTCGGCTTCATCGTGCACGCCACCCAGCGACATACGTACGTATTTCCGTTTCAGGGCCGTGGCGATGGAGCGTCCCAGAGAAGTCTTTCCTACTCCCGGAGGGCCGTAGAGACAGATAATCGGCGACTTCAGGTCACCTTTCAGCTTCAGTACGGCCAGATGCTCCAGAATACGTTCTTTCACCTTCTCCAGTCCGTAGTGCTCCTTGTCGAGTATCTTCTTGGCATTCGGAATGTCGATGACATCCTGTGTATACACACCCCACGGAAGTGAGAGCAATGTCTGAAGATAAGTCAGTTGCACGTTATAGTCGGGCGATTGCGGGTTGATACGTTCCAGTTTGGACAGCTCACGCTCGAAAGTCTCTTTTACTTCCGGTTTCCAGCGTTTCTTTTCTCCCTTCTTGCGCAGTTCGTCAATCTCGTCATCCTGTCCGTTGCCCAGCTCATCTTGAATGTTCTTGATTTGTTGCTGGAGGAAGTACTCACGTTGCTGGCGGTCGAGTTCCTCGCGCGTACGCATCTGGATGCTCTGTTTCAGGGTGGCCAGCTGGATGTATTTGTTCAGCAACTGGATAAGGCGGTACAATCGGTCTTTCAGGTTGTTCGTTTGAAGCAATTCGTACTTCTCGTTGATAGGGAAGGGGAAATTGCCGGAAATAAAGTTGACCAGCACCTCGTTGTTATCCAGGTTCTTCAAGGCGAAAGAAGTATCGGGCGAAATTTCATCGGACAGTTCAATTACCTTGGCACTCAACTCCTTGCAAGTGTCAATCAGTGTCTTGAATTCATCGGATTTCTCGTCCTTCATGTCCTCTTCAATCACTGAAACCTTACCCTTCAGGAAGGGACGGGTAGAAGTGATTTCCTCCAGTTGCACCTTCGGACCCGTAGCCTGAAGGATGGCCGTAATGGTTCCTCCCGGCATCTCAAACACCCGGAGCACCTTACCGATTACCGCAATGGGGAACAAATCCTTCTGCTTGGGCGAGTCTACCTCACTCACCTTCTGCGTGGTAATGATGATAGGCTCTTTGCTCTGAAGTGCCTGGTTGACTAATTTCAATGTGGGTTGCCGGCCTACGCTGACGGGCATGACAATAGAGGGAAATATCATAAGGTTGCGCAGGGGCATGACGGGCAGTTCTCCCGTGAGGTCATCCGTTGCATTGTCCACCGGAAGCGTTTCAATTTCTGCCATCATCGGAATGTCATTACCTTCTGCACTTACCAGAATCTCGTTGTTTTTTGTCTTTTTTACCATACTTGTTTTCTCTTCTGAATTAAGAAGCTTTTTTATTACTCAAAAACGGCACAAAGTTAATCATTCCGCATGTAATTTGGAAACTATTTATGTCAAATACCTCTTTTATTATGTAAAATAATGGCAGGCTGAAGCGTTTTCTGGGTAGATTTCACTAATTTTGGCGTAAAATTTTAGAAGGAAGTTATGCCAAATCCATATTTTCAATTCAAGCAATTTGTAGTTTTTCATGATAAGTGTGCCATGAAGGTCGGCACTGACGGGGTGCTGGTCGGCGCATGGGCGCAAGTGGACGGGGCAGGGAGGATGCTTGACATTGGTACCGGAAGCGGACTGATTGCTCTGATGCTGGCCCAGCGGAATCCGGATGCCTTTGTAACCGCCGTCGATATTGACGAAGCGGCCGTGGAGCAGGCTCGTGAAAACGTGGCCCGTACGCCCTGGTCTGACCGGATGGAGGTGGAACGGCTTGATATCCGGAAGGCACCGGAAGAATGGAACGGATGTTTTGACGCCATCGTGTCGAATCCTCCGTACTTTGTGGAGTCCGTGAAATGCCCTCAGGCGCAGAGGAACATGGCACGGCATACCGATGAACTGGACTTTGACGCCTTGTTGTCGAAAGTATCGGTTTTGTTGTCCGAAAAAGGTAGCTTTTCGGTGGTGCTTCCGGCTACGGCCTCGGCCGATTTTGTGGCCTTAGCCCTCGGAAAAGGCTTGCATCTTTCACGCCAGACCTGGGTACATCCCCGTCAGGAATTGCCCGCCAAGCGTGTGCTGATGGCGTTCGTGAAGCATCCTTGTGCACAGACGGAAATCACGCACCTTTCCATCGAGACGGAACGTCATGTCTATACACCGGAGTTTAGTGAACTGGCCAGAGATTTCTATCTGGCCTTGTAAGATGAAATGATTATTTCTTCGACAAGCGTCTCAGGATGTGATGGTTCAGCATCAGGAGTTGCTTGTGTTTCTGGGCAATGGCCGAAGTGATGGGACGTCGGCCGATAAAGTCGGTAAAGTGCTGGAGAATGTTCAGCGGGGGAGAAGGCATTTGCTTGGGACGTATCGGTGCGATGACGTGTAGCCCTTGGTGAATGATTTCCACCTTCAGGTCTTTTCCGCCCATCATCGGGTCTCCGTCAAAATGGAGCACTCCCTCCTGCGCACGGTGTATGATGATGCTCTTGTCCTTCATCGTTTTAATACGGCTGTTCTGGTCGAGTGTCCGGTTGAACAACTGGAAAGAAAGAGAAGGCACATCCAGCACAGTAAACGGCTCCAGTACCGTGATATCCATCATACCGTCGGTCAGCGAGGCTTGCGGGGCGATGTAGGCATTGTTGCCATATTGCGATGCATTGGCACAGGCTATCAGGAATGCTTTGTAGCGGACGGTACCCGTAGAGTTCTCTATTTCGTACGTTTCCGGTTCATACGTCAGACTTTCGTGCAGTGTATTTTCCAGATAGGTCAGCAGACCTCTTTTCCCGGAATCGGCAAATTTCAGGCTCACGAAGGCATCGAATCCCACTCCGCATGTACAGAAGAAGGGGTGATTGTCAATGATACCGTAGTCTATTGTCTTCACATTTCCGGCATTGAGTACATTGATGGCTCCCTTTGGTTCCATAGGGATATGAAGATGACGTGCCAGTCCGTTGCCCGATCCGCATGGAATAATTCCCATCGCAGTATTGGTATGGATAAGCGCCCGTCCTATCTCATTGATGGTACCGTCTCCGCCGATGGCGACTACAATGTCCGTATGTTCAGCGGCGGCTTGTGCGGCTATCTCGGAAGCATGACCTGCATATTCCGTTTTCTGGATAGAATAGTCATATATAGAATGGTCCAGTTCTTTTTCAATAAGTCGTAGGATGAATTCCTTTCCGTGAGTGCCGGATATGGGGTTTACCACAAAGGTGATTTGCTTTTTTGTCTCCATAAACCTGTTTCCTTAAAATTTGGGAGTACAAAAATAATATTATCTTTCATAGTTTAGGGCAAATTGCCCCTATAATTGATACTCTTGTTATTTTTTTCAGGGATTCGTATCGGATTTTTGAGTTTTTTGTATCTTTGCACGTTCTTAATGAAAATGATGTAACGAAACGGTTGCACAAGTAATGAAGTTTAATGTAAGCTGGGATGCTTACCAGATATTAGAATATGGGATTATTACAAGAAAAATTAAGTAAATTCAGAGTACCTCAGATGTACATGGAAAGAGGTGTCTATCCGTACTTTCGTGAAATAGACAGTGCCCAGGATACAGAGGTAATGATGGACGGAAAGAAAGTATTGATGTTCGGCTCAAATTCCTATATGGGTCTGACTCATGATCAGAGAATCATCGACGCGGCTATTGCTGCTACTCGTAAATATGGTACAGGATGCGCGGGTTCTCGTCTGTTGAATGGAACGCTGGATATTCATGTAGAACTTGAAAAAGAACTTGCAGAATTCGTCGGTAAAGATGAAGCACTGTGTTTCTCTACCGGATTTACGGTTAATGAAGGTGTGATTCCTCAGTTGGCCGGACGTGGCGATTACATCATTTGTGATGACCGTGACCATGCTTCTATCGTGGACGGACGTCGTCTTTCTTTTGCTACCCAGCTGAAGTATAAACACAACGACATGGATGCCCTGGAAAAAGAGCTCCAGAAGTGTGAACCGGATGCTATCAAACTGATTGTGGTGGATAGCGTGTTCTCTATGGAAGGTGATTTGGCCAACTTACCGGAAATCGTCCGCCTGAAGAAGAAATACAATGCCAGCATCTACGTGGATGAAGCACATGGTCTGGGTGTATTCGGAAGACAGGGACGAGGCGTGTGCGACCATTTCGGCGTAACGGAAGACATCGACCTGATTATGGGTACATTCAGTAAATCACTCGCTTCTATCGGTGGTTTCGTGGCAGGTGACAAGGACGTAATCAACTGGTTGCGCCACAATGCCCGCTCTTATATATTCCAGGCAAGTAACACGCCGGCTGCTACGGCTGCGGCTAGAGAAGCCATCCACATTTTCAAGACAGAACCGGAACGTCAGCAGCGTTTGTGGGAAATCACGAACTACTCTCTGAAGCGTTTCCGTGAATCCGGCTTTGAAATCGGTGAAACAGAAAGTCCGATTATCCCTCTGTACGTACGCGACACGGACAAGACTTTCGAAGTAACCAAGCTGGCCTTCGATGAAGGAGTGTTCATCAATCCGGTAATTCCTCCAGCTTGTGCTCCTCAGGATACACTGGTGCGTTTTGCATTGATGGCTACTCACACCAAAGAACAAGTGGACTTCGCTATTGAAAAATTGATTAAGTGTTTCAAACAGTTGGATATACTTAAATAATCACATTTTTACATTGACCTTTTTAAGGAATTGAAAGGAGGTATTTACTATGGGAGCTGCCGGTAATAAAAAACCGAAGGGTATGCATAAAAAACATGCTCCGGCTTATCAAGTAGAAGAGGCCATTCATGAAAATGACCTGAAAAAAGGAAAAAAGAAATAAATCCGTAGCGGATTTATCGAGAAAGGGTTATATTTAGAGCATCTGACGCCTTATGGCAAAAGCTCGGATATAACCCTTTTTGTGTATGTATGATTTTAACTTTAATGGAATATGATACTGAATGAAAGAGACAGCCGTCACGAACAGGTGTTGCAGGTGGCGCAACAAATGATGACGGCGGCACGTACGGCTCCCAAAGGAAAGGGGGTAGACATTATTGAAGTGGCCATGGTGACGGAAAGTAACATCCGTATCCTTTCTGATACGATGAAGCAGATGTACGAAGACAATGGTTTTAAGTTTTTCCTGCGCGATGCGGATAACATTCTCCAGGCAGAGTGTGTGGTGCTGATAGGTACGCGCTCGCTTCCGCAGGGGTTGGATTGCGGACATTGCGGATATGAGCATTGCGGAGACCGCAAAAAAGGAGTGCCCTGTGCCATCAATAGTGTGGATGTAGGAATTGCCATCGGTTCGGCTTGTTCGGTAGCAGCCGACCATCGGGTAGATACGCGTGTGATGTTTTCGGCCGGTCTGGCGGCCCAGCAGCTGGACTGGCTGGATGGGTGCACCCAGGTGTACGCCATACCCGTGAGTGCATCATCCAAGAATCCGTTCTTCGACCGGAAGCCTAAGACAGAATAAATTTCTCAGCCGCGTAGGCCACGCCGTCTTCTTCATTGGACAAAGTGATGAAGTCGGCGTTTTCTTTTACTACCTCCTGTGCATTGGCCATGGCGATACCCAGTCCGGCGTATTGAATCATGGACAGGTCGTTGAATCCGTCACCGATGGCAATCATTTCCTCACGGGTAAGTCCGATTCCCTTCAGGAGTACGGCCAGCGACTGGGCCTTGTCGATGCCCTTGGGAACCAGTTCCAGGAAGTAAGGCTCTGAGCGGAAAACCCCCATGCGGTCTTTCAGATGTTCGTACATCTCTTTTTCCAGCTCGGCCAGGCGAGTCGGTTCGCCCACAATCAGGCATTTGGCAATCGGATGTTTCACGGCATCCAGAAAATTGTCTACCTTCTTTATTTTCATGACATTGAGCAAGGCCTCTTTGAGTACATACTCATCGTCCGGTTTCTCGGTCAGCACGTATTCCCCGTCGTAAGTCACAATGGCAAAATCGTTCTTTTTGGCACATTCGTAAAGATAGGGAAGCACATCATGGTCGAGCAGGTTCTTGTACATCAGCTCCTTGGTTTTCCAGTCGATGATTTCTCCACCGTTGTAAGCCAGAATGTAGCCTTCATACTTTTGCAGTTCCAGTTGCTCGGCCAGTGGGGCAATGCCGTACGTAGGTCTTCCCGAGGCCAGTACAATTTTCACTCCTTGCTCCTGAATCTTGAACAGTGTTTCCTTGGTGTGAGGGGTAATTTTTTTCTGCTTGTTGGTAAGCGTTCCGTCAAGGTCTAATACTAATAATTTATATTTCATAAAGTTATGCTGTAAAATCGAGCGTAAAATTACGGAAAAAAACGAAACTACGGAAATGTAGGAGCGGAAAGATAAAGCATGTAAAGGATGCCGTTTTCGTGAAGACGCAGGTGGGGTATGAGAGAAATGTCTTTCGGCTTTCTATGTTTCCCAAGGCCGAAACTTATGTTCTCCCAAGGGAAGATATAGGTTTTCGCTTCGGAAAACATACGTTTTCGGTTGGAGAAACATACAATAGTCAAGCACGTGCGCTTGTTGATGTGCTTGAATTTCGGCTTCTTGTGCTCTGAGGACAGAATTCTTCCGCTTTTAATATACGTTAATGCTTGAATAAGTGATGAACTGGAGGATATTTTTATTTATTTTTGCAAAATCTATTACGTTTAATATTAATGTTTTATCTAGTTAAAACTATGAGAAAATTTTATTTTTATCTGATTGGCATGCTCCTTACATTTGCGGCATGTTCGGAAGAAACAGAGATTACTCCACCTTCAAAAGGGGAAGAAGAGGTGAAGGAAATTGTATCAGCCTTGGAAGAAAACGATGAAATCAGTGATTTTGTGGAAGTCCTGAAAACCGTAAATGTGGCCGACTTGGAAGAAGATGAATTGACAGTGTTTGCCGTACGT
>ENA-OYXW01000222-OYXW01000222.1-human-gut-metagenome-genome-assembly--contig:-NODE-222-length-21642-cov-13.426229_pt1 | contig 21642 bp, 13 predicted proteins | sample MGYA00243977_ERZ653436 | MGnify/ENA primary metagenome ERZ653436 (study PRJEB26926, sample SAMN06165001) | human gut metagenome | biome: ENVO:00009003; feature: ENVO:2100002; material: ENVO:00002003...
CTTTTGTCACTCCGTGACATTTCCCCTGTCAGGGGAATCTCTGTTTGAGGCGCCATGATTGGGTAACAATAATCAAACCCAGATGAAAACCCTTGAATTATCAAGGGTTTTCGTGCTTTTTATAGGCAATTTTTAGGGTTGAGTTTTAATCAAATTTTTTTACGACTAACAGGACTCGAACCTAAGACAATTTAATATACAATGTTTATTTTAGACTGATATTCTATGTATTTAGTTTATCGGTCTTTTTTTATGCTATAAAATTGAATTTTTGATTATAAAATCACATTTGTGCATTTTTGCACTTTTTTCGTGCGGTTTTGCTTTTTATATTGATTTTTCACTTTGAATTTGTTAGAAAATAATTGTGATATCATAAATTGTAATATTTTACAAATAATCAAATTAAGTTTTATTTATAACGGAGATTATCAAAAATCTTATTACTTTTTTTGTCACAAAATGATAAAATAGTCATATATGTTTAGAAGCGTTAATAAAGAATTACATTTTGACAGATTGCGGTGTACATACTGATTTTTGATTACATTTATCTATGAAAACAAGTTGGATAAATATAAAAAAAACAAGAAAGGACGTTGAAGTTTTATGAAATAATTGGTATAAATTGATAACGAAAGCGGTGAGAAGGAATTAAATAGTTAATTTATCAAAAACCATAACGGTAACGCAGTTTGATGAGGTTTCGGAGTTCTTTAATCCGATTAAATCCGACGGAAGCTGCGAAACAAGGCCATCTACGGAATATAACCATCCTCTTGCCAAGTGGGCAATGGATCTGGCGTATTCGGCGTATGTGCCCTTGACCGGTGATTTTTCAGGTCTTGCACCCGGATTGTTTATGGAAGATAATATAGTTTCGGCTGAAGACTTGCTTGATGATTATGGCATTAAATCCGTTGCCTTTAATACTGAAGAAGACGACACGGTTTGTCATATTATCGGACATAAACAAATCCATGTAGATATAAACTATAATACATCTGGCAATACAAATGGAGGTAATAATAATGGAACTTTGGGAATTCTTGAAGGGACTGGCAAACATGGAACCATTGGATATTTTAGTGATGATTTTCAATCCGGTTTACGGACCGATGTTTCTATGGATAGTACTGGGATGTCTTGTGTCGGATCTTCAGAAACTTTTTGGAATACGTTGAATTCGGATGGCGCAAACAATACGGATTTTATGATTAAAACTAATACAAATGGAGGTAATAATAATGGATATTTGGGAATTCTTGAAGGGACTGGCAGATGTAAACCCATTGGAGTTTTTTCTGGCTCTAATCAATCCGGTTTACGGACCGATGATTTTGTGGGGACTGTTGGGTCTAATTGTACAGGAAATTCAGAAATTTTTGGGAATACACTGAATTCGGATAATACGGATTGTATGCGTACTTTGGTTGTCGTTGACATCAGAGGAACGTCGACAAACCGGGACTGGGTGACTGATATTGGCACTCAACTTAATCCTAAGTGGGGTTCTTTCAGAGCGGGAATGGAAATAGTTTTGAAATCCTTGTACCACGGAACAGGGGAAACCTATGTTCTTTTATATCGATGCGTACATAGTATCATATTGCCGTGCACGGTTGCTGAAATTACGACTCCTTTCCAAACGTAAAAAGGTAACCGTGTGCGGCACAACCAATTTTTCACATCAAATATATCTACACAACAAACCTTAAAGTAATAATTATGTTTTGCCTATATTTTTGCAGGTTTAAGCAGTTTTACCGCAAAGAATTTAAGTGAAAGACAAACTATCTCACGATTGAAATCAAACTTTATTAAACCGACGTGTATGCAACAAGTATAAAAGACCGATTCTCAAGTTAGATTATCGGTCTTTTTTTGTTGCCTAAATTTATTACATAGCCGTAACCCATTCCGTACATAAACTTTTAATAAATTCAATGGGTTTACTTTCATAAATTTGTGTTTAAAGAGCGTAAGTGCTTTTTTTAGGACTGTAAAAGGCCGAGTTTGATTATTTATAATTGAAATACAGGTAACACTGTGATATTATAATTTTGAAAATAATACATTTGGAGATTGCAAAACAAATGAATTTTTGATACTTCATGGCGATTATTGGTTACTTAGAAAATTTAAAAATGTATAATAAGGAAGATGATCTTATGTTTGGCAAAGGGCTTTTCGGAAGTTTTTTTGATTGGAATTTTGATGGTAAGCTTGATTCGTTTGAGCAGGCAACAGATATGGCTGCATTTATGCTCCTTATGGATGATATTAAAAAGCCCGACGGTGAAGATTTTGAAGATGAAAGCTTAGATGATAATTTATTTGATGATTCGGATGATGACGAATTATATTAAGAGTGCTGACAAAAGATAGAATATTATTTGTAAAATAAAACATTTCGCAGAATAATCTCTTCTGCGAAATGTTTTTTATTTTAAAATTATATCATATATTTTTCATAAAATCAATAAATCACAGGTCGGTTTATAAGGCTTTGCATAGTTTTAAAAACGATTCTGTATTTAGATAATATTAAACATAAAGGAGTAATGACTATGTCAGCAATCATTTCATGGAATTCAGAAAAAAGCAACTGCCGTGTTAAAAAAAAACAGGTTTTATGTCCAAAAATTTTACAATTATCATAAGTATATAAAAATATCAATGTCCGATTTAATGGGCAAATGGTTAGGAAATGCGGGAATCAATCTAAAGCTTTCGACTCTTGAAAAATACAAATGCATTGTATGTAATCATATTGTTCCGATACTCGGTAATATACAAATCAAAGATATTTCTTCCGAAGATATTCAAATGTTTATAAACGGGTTGTTAGATAACGGATTAGCAAGATCGACAATCAATGATATTATTGTCGTACTAAATATGGGACTTACCTTCGCCGAAAAAGAATATGATATTTTATGTCCAAAAGCCGAGTTTCTAAAAATTCAGAAAAAAGAGATGAGAATTCTTTCTGCAGGAGAGCAAACCAGATTTGTAAAGCATTTAATAGACAAAAATGACATATTTGGATTCGGCATGCTGCTCGCATTGTTTACCGGAATGAGAATCGGTGAACTGTGCGCATTAAAATGGGAAGATGTAAGTGAGCAAACAATTAAAATAAATAAAACCATGCAGAGAATAAATAAAAAAATATTAATACTTCCTCCTAAAACAGAATCCTCTGTTAGAACTATTCCGATTCCTCGTTATATAAGTGAAACCGTTGAAAAAAATCGCAAGGAAAGCGGCTACGTCCTTCAAAGAGAAACCGCCGAATTTACCGAGCCGAGACTTTTACAATTGAAATTCAAAAAATACACAGAGGAATGTGAAATAAACAATGTCCATTTTCACGTTTTAAGACACACTTTTTCAACCAAGTGCGTTGAATCGGGGTTTGATATAAAAACATTATCAGAAATTTTAGGACATAGCGATGTGAAAATCACTTTAAACAAGTATGTTCATTCAACAATGGAACAAAAAATTAGAAATATGGAAAAAATCAGGTACGAAATTTGAAAAAAGCTTTGTGGGTTTGGCGTTTTGCCGAACCCATTTTTTCGCAGAAGAGATTATTCTGCGAAAAAACAGAGGCAGAGGTTTTTTATGGAACGAAAGTATAATGGCGGGTTGACGAGGGAACAGTTCCTCTTTTTTGAAACTAAAATTTTGGCAGAGCTGCTGACACAGGGCTATTCTCAAACAGAGGCAATAGATAGAATTGTCTCAGAAAATCTTTTTCAATTTCCAACGGAAAGAATGATAAAGACGATTGCAAATGCCTGTCTGAGAAGATTGAATTTGCTTGAGAGCGATGAGCTGATCCGATGCTTGGCAAGGTCATCGTCAGATGTCGGAAAGCAGATAAATTTATATGCCATGGCTCGGCAAAACGGAATTGTTTACGATTTTTTGCTGACGGTTGTCGGTGAAAAATTTCAGACCTTGGATTTTTCGTTTTCACGAACTGATATTGACAGATTTATGCTTCGCTTACAAGAGCAAAACGACGCCGTGGCAAGCTGGAGTGAGGGCACAATTCAAAAAATCAAGCAGGTTTTAAGAAAATGTCTCGTTGAATGTGACTATCTGGACTCGGTTAATTCGGATAAATTGAACCCGGTTTATTTATATCCTGAATTGGGAAATGCAATCAGAGCAAACGGTGACACCGCGCTATTTCCGGCATTTAATTATTTTGAGTAAAGGGGAATGACAATGAATAACGAGAACAAATTTAACAGAATAATTGAGCGCCTATCCGATGAAAAATTTTTAGGAAACAGGGGACTGTCAAATGAAGTCGGACTTCATGTCTATTGCTATTCACCGAAAGACGAGCGAAAGGTTATGACCTTTTTTGACAGATTGGTTGAGGACAAAAATCAGCCGTTTCATCTGATCAAATGTGATCTGTATAAAATACTTCTTTCTATTTTTGAGGACAAACGCATACTTGACAGGATTCCGAAGCAGGAGGAGCAGAGAGGAAAACAGTTCCTTTTGCAGCAGCTTCAAAAGATTGCTACGCCGGAGGCTTTTGTTGAGCACATGAAATATGAGCCGCATGAATTCGGCGATGTGCTGCTTATTACCGGTGTCGGGGCTGTCTTTCCCTATATGAGGTCTCATAAAATTTTGGATAACATTCAGCATATTTTTTCGGATATACCCGTGGTTATGCTTTATCCGGGCGAATACAACGGGAATGAGCTTACTCTTTTCGGCCAATTCCTTGACGGTAATTATTATAGAGCGTTCAATTTGTTATAATTTGGAGGAATACAAATGAAATTACAGCAGATTTATAAATCGGACATAAACAGAAATATTAACGGCGTTATTCAGGTTGATCAGGATGACAATGAAGTAATCAAGCAGGAGCTTTCGGAATATATTATTACCAAAGAGCTTCGCGGTCATTATAATGCATTTTTTAATAATTACGAAAAGTCGTTTGATTACCGGACCAATAAAATCGGTGTCTGGATATCGGGCTTTTTCGGAAGCGGTAAATCGCACTTTCTGAAAATGCTTTCATATCTGCTTTCCAACAAAGTTGTTGACGGAAAGACTGCATTTGAATATTTTAAAGACAAGTTTGACGATCCTATGTTTCTTGTGCAGATCGAGCGTTGCATTTCCGTACCGACCGAAACGATACTTTTCAACGTTGATAAGAAAAGCGGAATAAATAAGGACAAGACCGCAATTTTGAAGGTTTTTGCAAAGGTTTTTTATCAGCATATGGGCTTTGAGGGAAATGATCTCAAGGTGGCTAAGCTTGAGCAGTTTATTACAAATTCGGGTAAAATGGAAGAGTTCGCCGCCAAGTTTGAGGAAGTTAACGGCGGAACATGGCTCGACTCAAGGGATTCGTACATATTCTTTGAAGATGACATAGTTGAATGTCTTGTTGATGTTCTCGGAATGAGCGAAACTGCGGCGCACAACTGGTTCAACGGCACAGAAACGGCTGATATCAGTATTGGTCAGCTCGTTGCGGAGATAAAGAAATATATTGACAGCAAGGGCAGTGATAACCGCCTGATTTTCATGGTCGATGAGGTCGGACAGTACATCGGCTCCGACGGTGACCTCATGCTTAATCTTCAAAACATTGTTGAAGAAATCGGCTCGAAATGCGGCGGCAGAGTATGGGTAATGGTTACAAGCCAGGAGGCAATCGACTCTGTTACAAAAATTGTCGGTGATGATTTTTCAAAAATTCAGGGACGGTTTGATACAAGACTCAGCTTGTCGTCATCGTCTGTTGACGAGGTCATCAAGAAGCGTATTCTTGAGAAGAACGACGCCGCAAAAGAAATGCTCAAGATGAATTATGAAAAGAACAGCGGTGTATTAAAAAATCTCTTCACATTCAATTCACCGTATAAAATGGACTTGAAGGGCTATTCGGGCGAAAACGAATTTGTTGAAACCTATCCGTTCGTTCCTTATCAGTTCAAGCTGATGCAGAATGTATTTTTGCAGGTGCGCAGGCACGGCAATGCAGGAAAGAGCATGTCGGGCGGCGAGCGATCCATGCTTTCGGGCTTCCAGGAGGCGGCGCAAAGCTTAGCGGATAAGGACGAGAACTCGCTTGTATCATTCAATCTTTTCTATGATACGCTGAACACCTTCCTTGAAAGCTCCATAAGAAGGGTAATTGACCGTTGCCGCAGAGCTGCGGAAAATAACGACGGGCTTGAGCTGTACGATGTCGAGGTGCTGAAGCTTCTTTATCTTATCCGCTATGTCGATGAAGAAATCAAAGCGAATATTGATAACATCACAACCTTGATGGTTGACAGAATTGACGCAGACAAAATCAATATGAGACAGAATATCCGTGAGTCGCTGGATAGGCTTCTGCGTCAGAATTATATTGCAAGAAACGGCGATACATATTCATTCCTGACCGATGACGAGCAGGATATCGCACGTGAAATAAATCAGATAAACATTGAAGGCTCGGCGGTTGTGCGTGAGATTGCAAATGTTGCTTTCGGCAGTATTTTTATGATGAAAAAGTTCCGCCTTAACAACAACGATTTTGCTTTCGATCAGATGGTTGACGACCTTTGCATCGGCGTGCCCGGAAATCCGATAAAGCTTCGTTTGGTGACCGATGTGAACGACAATTATCGCAATTCCGAGCAAAATTGGATAATGAAATCGAATGTCGATAACGAGGCGATCGTTGTTATGTCGGATAAATACCCGTACTATAACGAGATTGAAAGCGCAATGAAGATCCGCAGGTTTGCCAAAAGCCGAAACATTTCGCTTCTTCCGGAAACGATTCAGTCGATTATCCGCGGCAGAACTCAGCAGGCGGCGGTGTTCGAGTCGAGGGCAAAGGATTATATTACCAAGGCGATTGAAGAAGCGACATTCTATGTTGACGGCGAAAGGCTCGGTAATCTCGCAGGAAGTGCAAAGGACAAGCTTGAGGAAGCGATGAAATACCTTGTTGAGGGCGTGTACGAAAAGCTTCACCTTGTTCGCAAAAGTGCCGAGTCCGATGCGGATATTCTCGCTATTCTCAATAACGATCAACTCTCTTTCGGTACGGAGAATTACAATCTCGAAGCCATTGTCGAGGTTGAGCAGTTTATGGATCTTCAGTATTCAAAGCTCAGAACAGTGACAATGGGCGATATTCAGCGCAGATTCCAGGGCGTTCCTTACGGCTGGAGAGAGATTGATATTGCCACACTGGTTGCCGAGCTTGTTGTTGCGCAGAAAATTACGGTCAATTATGCAGGCAACACCGTCCAGCCGAGCGACAGAAGTATGCCGGATTATCTTCGCAGAAAGTCGGAGATAGACAAGACAGTCATTAGACGCAGAATAACTCCGCCTGAGAAGCTGATGAAGCAGGCGAGGGATATTCTCCGTGAATATTTTAATGTGATGGATGTTCCGAGTGATGAGGACAGGCTTATTGAATTCATCATCGACTCGTTCACTAAAGAGGGAGACGATTATTCAAGGCTTCTTTCGGAGAAATACAGAACCGAGCTCTATCCGGACAAGGCTATTGTCGAAAACGGATTGAAGCTTTGTAATGACGTACTTTCGCAGAAAAAAGATAATATCGCTTTGCTGAAAAGGCTTGTTCAAAGGGAGGGCGATCTGCTCGACCAGAGCGAGGATATGGTTGACGTCAACTCGTTCTTTAAGAATCAGCAGAGTGTTTTTGACATGGCTAACGGAGTTCTCGGAGCGTTGCAGAGCGAAAAGGATTATTTCCAGGCAAACGACACGATGCAAAAAGAGCTTTCGACCGTGTCCGAAATTTTGAAGCTTGCGAAACCGTATAAAAGAATAAGCGAGCTGCCGGGTTTGATTCAGTCATTGCAGTCGGCATACGACGAAATGCTGAATGGCAAAAGAGAAGAGGTCTATGCCGAAATTCAGTCGGCAATGGGCGAGATTCACCAAACGGCAAAGGTTGAGCAGGGCGATATTGTTGAAAGAGCGGATTCGGCTTTTGCACAAAAAAAGCAAGCTGCGGCAAACGCAAAAACGCTCACTCAGCTTGACGCAATGATTATTCAGTTGTCAAATCTACGTCAGCAGTATCTCAGGGCACTGATGGTTGAAAAAACGCCGCAGAGCAAAACTGTAACGGTCGGCAGAGGCACGCTTTGCTACACGGGCACCTTGAAAAATGAAAATGATATCGACGAATATCTTGCCGAGGTCAAGACCAAGCTCTTGGAAATTCTCGAAGGTAACGACGCAGTTCATATTATTTAGTGATTAGCGGACAGTGATCAGTGATTGCATTTTAACCAATTACAATGATCACGAAAACGAGAAGCCGACCTTGGGTCGATGTAGGCATCGGCCTCTACGGATTGTTCGTTAATTTCACCAAATCGTAGGGTGCGATGCCCACATCGCACCGAGAAAATCTGATGAATATTGCCTAAAGCAGGAGCCTACCCTTACAATAAGGGGAGGCTTGGAGAGTCTTAGTAATTTGTTTGGGAAACAGTAAATTTATATGCTGAATAACTTTAACCGCTAACAACCAAAAAAGTGAGGAAGTTTATTATGGATAAAAATGCTATAAAAAAGTTTGCGATACAGTCGAGAGTGGAGCTTATTAAAGCGGTCAGGCAGAAGGCTTTTGAATATAAAATCGAGGAGCAGAGCGACAACGACGATTCGAACGTGACCGTAGGCGGAAGGCTGCTGACCGATGCGGAGCAAAAACAGCGTGCGTCGCTGATTTCTCAGATTCGTCAAAAGGGTTATGAGCAGGTGATGGAGGAGGTTGCCTATACATGGTTCAATCGCTTTATCGCTCTGCGCTATATGGAGGTCAATAATTTCCTGCCGTCGAGAGTGCGAGTTTTCAGCGACGAAAATGACGAATTTAATCCCGAAATTCTGAAAGAAGCGATGACGATCGAGCTTGACGGGATCGACAAAGAAAAGATATATGATTTTATCGAGAAGCAGGATAATGAGAATTTGTATAAGTATCTCATCATCACGCAGTGCAACGCACTCGGCGAATGTCTGCCGGGAATGTTTGAAAAAATCGAGGATTACACGGAGCTTTTGTTTCCGAATAATCTTTTGAAGCCCGGCAACGTGCTTGAAAGAATGGTTAATGATATCCCGACAGAGGATTGGGAGGACGCCGTTCAGATAATCGGCTGGATGTATCAATATTATAATGTCGAGCTTAAGGACGATACATTTGCAAAGCTGAAAAAGAATATCAAAATCAGCAAGGAGAGAATTCCGGCGGCAACGCAGCTTTTCACTCCCGATTGGATAGTTCGCTATATGGTTGAAAACAGCCTTGGCAGAATCTATATTGACAAGCGCAAGAACGAGGGCGTCTATGCGGACGGTCGTGGCTTGGACGAAATGACTTGGCATGAAGCGGAGTCCGAGCGTATTAAAGCGGAAAAAGAGATTGCCGAAAAAATGGGCTGGAAATATTATTTGCCCGAAGCCGAGCAGGAGCCGGAGGTCAGAGAGCAGCTCAATAAAATAAGCGTCGAAGCGTCGGAGAATTTTGACATAACAAAAATTAAGGTTCTTGACCCATGTATGGGATCGGGACATATTCTCGTTTACGCTTTTGATGTGCTTATGCAGATGTACGTCGAGTTCGGCTATTCCGAGAGAGAAGCGGCAAAGAGCATTGTCGAAAACAATCTTTACGGACTTGATATTGATAACCGTGCAGGACAGCTTGCTTATTTTGCCGTAATGATGAAGGCGAGAAAATATAATCGCAGAATTTTGAACGTTGAAACGAAGCCAAATGTTATGGCGATTCAGGAGAGCAATTCTATCAATCCCGATTATCTTTCGCTTTTCGGCGATTTGGAGAGCAAGGCTCGTGAGCTTCTTGACAACATGAAGGACGCAAAAGATCTCGGAAGCATTATTCGTGTCAAACTGACTGTTGAAGAGCTGACGGAGCTTAAAGATAAGGCGGAAGAAATCGAGAGCAGCTTTTACGATAATTTCTTCGATAAGGCAAGGCAGTCGGGACTCGCAACGGAATTTATTCCGCTGATCGAGCAGGCAATAATACTTGCACAAAAATATGAGGTCGTCGCCACCAATCCACCGTATATGGGCGCAAGCGGAATGAACGACAACCTTGCTAAATATGTAAAGAAAAATTCCCCGGACAGTAAGAGTGATTTGTTTGCGGTATTCATTGAAAAATGCCATCAAATGACGAGAGAAAACGGATATCAGGCAATGATTACGCAACATGCGTGGATGTTTCTTTCAAGCTATGAAAAACTGCGAGAAAAAATGTTGCACATAAATATCGTTAGCATGGCACATTTAGGTGCAAGGGCATTTGATGAAATCGGCGGCGAAGTTGTGCAAACAACGAGCTTTGTAATGAAAAATTGCGACTTTATAAATTATAAAGGAACATATTGCCGCCTTGTTGAGCCAACAAATGAAGCAGGAAAGAAAGAACTGTTTCTGTCCACGGATCACTGTCCACTGTTCACTTGCTCTCAGAGCAACTTCTCGAAAATCCCCGGTTCGCCCGTAGCGTATTGGATTAGTTCAAAATTGATACGCATCTATGAAGGTAATAGTTTGGCAGAATGTGCAACGATTACAAACGGGCTGTTTACTTGTGACAATAAGCGTTTTCTGCGCTTGTGGCATGAAGTCCACGTTGAGAATATTAAATTCCAATGTAAATCGAAAGATGAATGCTTGTCAGCTACTCAAAAATGGTATCCCTATAATAAAGGCGGTGACTTTCGACGCTGGTATGGCAATCAAGAGTATATTGTGAATTTCCGAGACTTTGGTGCCGAAATATCACAGTATCGTGTTCAAAGTGGGCAATCAGCAAGTTTTCCGGGGCAGGATTTTTATTTTCATGATAGTGTTTCGTGGTCTCTTGTGAGTTCTTCAAAATTTGGCATCAGGTACTACCCGAATGGATTTGTCTTTGACATTGCAGGGTCATCTGTTTTTCCAAATAGTGAAGAGAAAATTGGATACCTGCTTGGCTTTTTGGCAAGTGATGTCGCTTTCAGTTGCTTAAAACTAACAAATCCGACAATTAACTTTCAGGCTGGTGATGTTAGAAAGCTTCCACTTATTTATGATGAGCATAGTCTTGATGAAACAAATAAAATGTCACAGAAAAATATCACACTCAGTCGAAAAGACTGGGATTCCTATGAAACCTCGTGGGATTTCAAGAAAAATCCGTTGGTGTGATAAGTCCTACGAAAGTGAAGCAATTGTAATTAACGGATAGGAATTTTTTATTGCTTAAAAAAGTAAAATCCAAATATGCCAATAAAATATATAAAGGTAGGTAAGAAAATGAATCTAATTCTTAAATCTCAGAATGGAACACATTCTGCCAATGCTGAGCTGAAAAATGGGAAAATAGTTGTAATGAAGGGTAGCAAAATCAATTTGAAAGATTCATTTGAAAAAATGTCAAGAAATGCATTTTATTATAGGCATAATAAAGAATATGTCAATGAGGAAGGCTACTTATTGGAAAATATTGTTTTTGACAGCGTCACTACAGCAGCTCAATTCGTTACAGGAAGAAGTGTCAACGGAAATATTGCATGGAGGGTTGAAGATAAAATGAGTTTAAAAGATTATTTGAATAAACATGAGTTTGAAATCAAAATCAATAAAATAGACTCCTATTGTGTTTTTTTGCAATTTTCCTCAAGACAAAGATTGAAATTGACTGTAAAAGACATTAAATACTTCTATGACGGTAAAAAAGTTGTAAAGCCCGATGTTCATATTCCTTTTGTTATTTTTAATGAGACGATAATAAGATTAAATAATAATTTTGATAAGTCAAAAGTTAGGACAATAACATTTATTGTTGATGATAAAACTAATGAAAAAAAGTGGGCAATATCAATACCGCTTGATAGTAAAGAAATAAAATACAAATTGATTCTTAATTGGTGAAATTATAACTTATGAAACATCAAGTGAAGTATAGTAGTTTAATAATATGGAGATATGATGAAATTGCTTTAGGTGCAGAAAATGTTTCTTGCCTCCCCTGTAGGGTAGCCGAGAGCACCAAGAAAATCTGATGAATATCGCCTAAGGGGAGGCTTGGCAGGTTTCCGCTGAAGCAGTCCATTCTAACAACCAAAAAAGAAAGGATGATAAAATGTCAAAACTGATTTCGGATAAATACAAGGCATGGCAGGCGGAATGTGAGGAAAGATTCTTACAGCTGAAAAAGAACGAGGAAGAGCTGAACAGAATTTTTATCGACATTTACGGCTTGCAGGACGAGCTCACGCCCGATGTTTCCGACAAGGATATCACGGTCCACAGGGTGTATGACACAAAGGACGATGTGCCCGATTCGATGAAGGGCAGCAACTATGTCCGAACAATGCGTGATGAGATCGTCTCGCTTATTTCCTATGCCGTCGGCTGTATGTTCGGCCGTTACTCTCTCGATGTGGACGGACTTGCCTATGCCGGAGGTGAGTGGGACGCCGGCAAGTATAAAACTTATATCCCGGATAGCGATAATATCATACCTATCTGTGATGATGATTACTTTGATGACGATATGACAGACCGCTTTGTAAAATGGGTTGAAACCGTCTATGGAAGTGACACGCTTGAACAAAATCTTCAATTCATTGCCGACGCTCTCGGCGGAAAGGGTTCTGCCCGCGAGACGATACGCAAATATTTTATAAGCGATTTTTATTCCGACCACATTAAAACATATCAGAAACGCCCGATTTATTGGCTCTTTGACAGCGGCAAAAAGAATGGCTTCAAGGCACTCATTTATATGCATCGCTATCAGCCCGATCTGCTCGCCCGTATGCGAACGGATTACGTCCATGAACAGCAGGAAAGATATCGCACTCAGCTTTCGATTCTTGAGGAAAACGTGCAGTCCGCCGAGCCTTCGGAAAGGGTCAAGCTGAATAAGCAAATTTCGAAGCTCAGAGATCAGGCACTCGAAATTCAAAAATTTGAGGAGAAAATACATCACCTTGCCGATCAGATGATTTCAATTGACCTTGACGACGGCGTAAAGGTGAACTATGCAAAATTTCAGGATGTTTTGCAGAAAATCAAATAAGATTTTTGCAGAAAATAAAAATTCAAAGGAGAAAAAACTATGAATGCAGAAGAAACAAAATCACTTATCCCCTATGCCGAGGCAGCAGAAAAAAAGTGGTTTCTAAACCGCAAGCCGGCAAAACCTGTGAAAGAGGTAAATGTAAGATTCACCAACGGAAAGTCGTATCGGTATTTATCAAAAGTCGAATGTACTCCCGATGACGTGCTTACAATCGACTACGGCGGAGCAACAAGCTATTGCATGGGTCAGGCCGAAAAAGTAGGCGGAATTGAGCACCTGAAGCCTCTTTCCGCAATAAGAACATTGTTCGTTTTTTCAACCGATCCCGGCAAAAGAGAGATCAAAAGAAATGTCAGTGCTTACAAAGCCATGGACTCGAAGAAACTTATCACCGATTACGATTCGTATGCATGCCGTATAGTTGACCGTTATATAGCAAAAGTTTTGGACTCGATCACGGTTCTTGCCTTCCCCGAATTTGTTGACGATGAGGCAATCGCAGAAGCAAAAAAATATTTGGAAACGAAGTGCTTTCTTCCCGCTGAGCTTATTAGAGAGAATCAAACTAGAAATCTTGACATCGTCTTTCCCAGATACTATCCGGGATGGCTTGAGGATTTCAAGTCGTTGAATTTTTGGAATAAAGACTTCGTCAAAAAAAATCTTTTTGATGCATATGAAAGGTATAATTGCTATAAAATCGGATTTTTTGATTACGATAGAACAATCGGAGATTTGTATGAAAAAGATCCGGAATTCTTGGAGGCATTCAATGAGCTGGTTTATCGCTCGGCACTTTCAATACTCATCAGAGGCGGATTTGTCAATCTTTTGGAAGCCGCTCTCACGGCAGAAATGCCGATTGACGCTTACTATGATAAGCTGATTGACTATGCAAATGAAATCGGTTCGACCTACTGCTGCAAGGTTTTGAAAGAAGCGAGAAAATAAAAAAATCGTTAACGCAGACTGAAATTAACTAAAAGGGACAAGGCTATGGATATTAAAAAAATACTGGAAGATAGGTTCAATGCGGAGCTTGAGGATTTTTATGACAGAAGAATAATTTTTTGGCAGGATCCCGAAAAGGAGTTTTCGGATTTTGTCGACGAATTAAGTCTTGACAATGCGAAAATTCTGAGGCTCACGGAGTCAAACAACTTTGCCGCAAAAAAATTGCTTCTCAATGACGATACACAAAGCAATTATCTTGTTTATAACCCGATTTCTTACTCGGATATTCGTGATAATTGGCTGCTCGATATTGAGCTTTACAGCGAGGAGTTTCGTGCGGATCTGCTTTCGATCCGTATGCAGGAGCTGAATATGCCTGCTGCGGCTCCGCTTCGCAAAGCGATGAAAATTTACACAAAGTTCTTTGAAAATAAAGACCGTGTCGCAAAGCTTATGGCGTTTAAGAGCGACTACAACACCGTCGGTCAGCTGCATATTGATATCCTTGCCGTCCTCTCGGGAACAAGCATCAACACGGCTCCGGGCGTGATTCGGACCGTGTTGATGAGCGGACTCGATATTGAAAATAACGAAGCGATAGCGAACATAAAAAGGTTCGGCAGTGAAGATGCTTTTTGGAAGCTTGTGAACCGTTATACCGGCTATAGCCGTGATGAGAGCGCATCGCTTGTTCCGCTGGCGTCGCATATTTTGCTGACGGCTCTTTCGGTCACGATGAAACCGTCCTGCCTGCACGGGTTGGATAAGTATATTTCCGAGCCGCACCGTCAGCTTTGTTATTCGCTTGTGAATGAATGGATACATTCCGAGGATGACGACAAGCTTTATGAAATCGCCCGAGTCGTCGAAGAACGGCATAATCTTGAAAAACTTTTTGACAGCTTTGAGCTTGCCGATTTGATGAACAGCGAGTGCTTCCCGTGCATTAACGAGTGCATTCTCAGAAGATATATGTCCGAAATTTCCGACAGTATTATCAAGGCGGAGGATATAATGTCGGCGGTCGAAAAGCGACGGACGCTTAAATGGTACAAGCGTGTCAGATATTATTTTGACGGCTTATTGCAGGTCGCTTTGATGCAGCAATTCTATCAGAACAACAGCGAAAGCTTCTATATTGCGGAATATTCGACGTTTTGGAAGGAGTATACGGGCAAATTCTATAAGATGGATTATTTCTACCGTCAGTTCCACACGTCGTTCGGAAAGAGCTTGAAGGAGTCAACGACCGTCCTTGAGGATCTTTATAAAAACGTTGCGGATTATGTAGAAAATCTTTATAAAAACTGGTTCCTGTCCTCGCTCGAAAAGCAATGGATGAGCCTGATAAAAGAACCGATGAGCAAATTCTCCGAGCTTGTCGGAATTCCGCAGCAATCGAATTTTTACAGAGACTGTGTTAAGCCTATTGCGTCATCCGGAAGCAGGGTATATGTAATAATTTCCGATGCGCTGAGGTATGAGGTTGCCGCAGAGCTTGCCGATAAGCTGATAAAAGAAACCAAGGGCACTGCGAAAATTTCCGCTGTGCAATCTGTTTTTCCGTCGGCGACAAAATTCGGCATGGCTGCACTTCTGCCGCATAAAGAGCTGCAGCTCACAGACGACATGAAGGTTTTATGTGACGGCGAGCGTACGGACTCAACAGCCGACAGAGAAAAAATTCTTAAAACGGAAAGCTCGGGCAATGTTGCCTTGACGTATAATTCGTTTTTAAAAATGAAGCAGGCAGAACGCCGCTCAAAGGTAAGCGGTGCCGAGACGGTTTATATTTATCATAATGCCATTGACGCCGCAGGAGATAAGCAAATAACCGAGGATCAGGTTTTCGAATCGTGCGAGCAGACGGTTTTGGAAATAAAAAATCTTGTACGACTGATCGTAAACGATTTGAGCGGTTCAAATATTTTAATCACGGCGGATCACGGCTTTATCTACTCATACAAGCCTTTGAACGAATACGATAAGCTCGATAAACTCAGTGTTTCCGGCAATATACTTGAATTTGACCGCAGATATATAATTGCCGACAGCGAATGCTCGGCGGATCAAATGCTCAGTGTTTCAATGAGCAGCTTAGAGAGTGAAACCGTCGGACTGACGCCTTTTGAAAATATAAGAATTAAAAAGTCGGGCGGCGGACAGAATTATGTTCACGGCGGCGTTTCGTTGCAGGAATGTGTTGTTCCCGTCATTGAATTTAAAAATATGAGGTCAACATCAAAGAATTTTGTTGATGTTAAAAAAGCCGAGCTTCAACTGATAAGTCAGAGCCGCAAGGTGTCTAACAGTATTTTCTCGTTGGATTTTTATCAGACACAGGCGGTCGGCGGAAAAATCGCCCCGAATACTTATGAAATATTCATGGCAGATTCAATGGGTAAGCCCGTCTCGGACAGCAAGATGATTATTGCCGATAAGACGAGCGGTAACGGTTCGGAACGCCTTTTCAGAACGAGATTTACGCTCAAAAGCTTTGAGTTCAAAAAGACCGATACATACTACTTGACCGTTGTGGAAAAAGACAGCGGAAATGTAGCCGAAAAGATTGAATTTACAATTGATATCGCATTTGTAAATGACTTTGATTTCTGATTATAGGAGGATAAAAATGACAGAGCTTGATATGAAATTCCTGGAGAATTTTCCGGGAAAGGTTGTCAGAAAGGATCTCACCTCATTGATGAAAAAAGGTGCTAATGTCCCGACCTATGTTTTAGAGTATCTTTTGGGAATGTATTGCGCCACGGACGATGAGGAGGCAATAGAAATCGGCCTGAGCAAAATAAAAAGAATCCTTAGCGAGAATTATGTTCGCCCGGATCAGAGCGAATACGTTAAGTCGAAAATAAAGGAGAACGGTCAGTACACGATTATTGATAAAATTACTGTCGTTTTCGATGACCGTGAGGATAAATATGTTGCGCGTTTTACAAATCTCAGAATGGATCCGTTTGAGGTGTCGTCAGATCTCGTAATACATAACGAAAAACTCCTTGTCGGCGGAATTTGGTGCATATTGAAGATTGAGTATGTCGGTCTTGATCGTGAGAGGGAAGAGAACGAACAGGAAACGTTTGAAGAAGATATTTTCGGCAATCACAAGAAAAAGAAGAAGATAAAGAAAAAGAAATCGAAATACGATTCACCATTTGAAATCGCTTCGCTTAAACCCATTCAGATGCCGAATCTTGATCTTGATGAGATTAAGCAGGCACGCTCTAACTTTTCCAAGGAAGAATGGATGACATTGCTTCTTCGCAGTGCGGGATATGAGCCGGAGGAGCTGACCGAGAAAGAGAAGCTGCACTATCTCCTTAGATTTGTGCCGTTCATTCAGAAAAATTATAACCTTGTTGAGCTCGGTCCCCGAGGAACGGGTAAATCTCATGCTTACAGCGAACTTTCGCCGTATTCTATTCTCATGAGCAGCGGCACAACAACGGTTTCAAATATGTTCTATAACATGGCTTCGCACAGAGTAGGTCTCGTCGGCAATTGGGATTGCATTGCCTTTGATGAGGTTGCGGGCATTACACAGGCATCTGCCGACATGGTTCAGATCATGAAGAACTATATGGCAAACGGAAGCTTTGCAAGAGGTGCCGACTCGATAAGCTCCGATGCGTCGATAGCCTTTGAAGGAAATACATTCAGAAGCGTTGCCGATATGATGCGTACGACAAATCTGTTTGAACCGTTCCCGGAGGAATTTAATAACGATTCGGCATTCTTTGACAGGATTCATGCCTATTTACCGGGTTGGGAAACTCCGAAGCTCAGGTCAAGTCTTTTTACCAAGAGATACGGTTTGATTTCGGATTGTTTCTCTGAATTTTGTCATGCTATGCGAAAATATGATTTTACAAATTCTTTCAGCCAATATTTTGAGCTAAACAATCAATTTAACACACGAGATACCATTGCCGTCGGAAGAACTTTTTCGGGTATGGCTAAGCTGATTTATCCCGATGAAAATATGACTAAGGAAGAAACACGAGAGATTCTTGAATACGCAATTGAATGTCGCCGCAGGGTCAAGGAGCAGCTCAGAAAAATGACTCCCGGTGAATTCAGTGATGTCAATCTCGGCTATATTGACAACGATACGGGCGAAGAATTTGTCGTATCGCTTCCCGAAACAGCGAACGGTACTCTTGTTTTTGATGGTATTGAAGCTCCGGGCTATGTTTACGGTGTCGGACGCTCCGTTACCGATGTCCTCGGTATTTACAGGCTTGAAAACAAGCTGATTGACGGTACGGGTGTGTTCAGCTTTAAAAATGTTGAAGGTCTTGCCCGCGCACCCAAGAGCGTTAAGGACAGTATAACGGCGGCATTTAATTACTTCGGCGAAAACTACAAGAAGATTATTACCGGAGCGTACGAAAACTTTGATTACAGTCTGTATTTCAACGACTTACAGAGCAGGGGAGTCAGCGACGAAATATCAGTCGCCGAGGTTGTCGGCCTTTTCTCGGGGCTTGCAAACCGTCCCGTACTGCCGTCATTGGTTATCTGCGGCAGAGTTGTTATGTCAGGCAGTATGATGCCGATTACATCCGAGCTTGACGAAATTTTTGTAGCCGCAATAAACGCAGGAGCCAAAAGAATAATGCTTCCTGTTGAAAGCTCGGATAAATACGACAAACTTAAACCCGAATTAAAGAATGCAATTTCGGCAATTTTTTATTCCACCCCGTTGGATGCCGCAAAGAAAGCGCTGGGAGTTGACTGATTATGACCGAATTCAAGTGTATCAACTGCGGCGAAATAAAAGACAGTGAAAAGATTTGCAGTTGCCCGAAGTGCGGCTACCGAATGTTTGAGCTTCCGTATGAGCGCAGGGATAAAATAATTGAAGAAATCAAAAGATTTATTTCCGCACTTGAGGTGACGGAGGTTAAAAGAGAGGACTCGGATTTTAAAGGAAATGGCAAGGATGATAACCGCTTTCCGGATTATGACAAGATTCTTAAATACGTTTCAAGCAGAGATCGCACCGAAGATTTTTTGAATAATTTACTTGAAACAACGGAACAGCTGAAGCTTCATTTTACCTCTGAGTTTTCAAAAGATTATCCTGTTTCTTTTGAAAGATTAGAGAATAAAATAGCTTCGTTTGAGCCGACGCTTTATAATGCCGAAAAAATTTTGTCACCTGATAAGTCAGTTGAATTTCCAAAATTTAATTGGGAAAAAGTTACGCTGTTATATACAGAATGTCAAAATAAGTTTTTATGGTTTTCAGCGAACGAACTTATCAATTTGATTGAAAAGTTGGCGAAAAAAATCGTCAAATTTATCAAGGCTAATAATCTTTACGGAAATGCACATAAGTACTATCCCGCAAGGATTAGATTTAAAGAAAAAAATATTGATTTTAAGGATAAGCTTGAGAATGCAATATCCGAAACCGAAGCGGTTCTTGCGAAAAAGTTTTATGTCGATATTATGGACGACGGAACAAAAGAGCTGAAAGAAATGCTCACATGCTTGTGGCATGATATTGAGCTGATTATGCGGTCACCGCTCTTTGTTAAAAACTATGATTACTTTTTAAACTCGGTTAAAATTTCCGAGGACAAGCTGCTGAATTATATTTCCGACAAAATCTCACAAAGATACAACGAATACAACCAAACGGTCGATGCTTCGGTATGGTCGAATAACAAAACAGATGATGAGCTGTTTGAAGTTTATAAAAAGCTGATTGCCGTCGATAAATTCGGAATACTTGTTCCTGACGGAGCCAATTTAATAAATATCGGCGAAAGCGAAAAGAAACTTGACGGACTGGTTGGACTGAGTGAAATTAAGGAAAGCATAAAGAAGATAAAAGCATATGCACTTGCCAATAAAAACAGCAGGGATTTGAATATACATATGTGCTTTTTAGGAAATCCCGGCTCGGGCAAGACCGAGGTGGCGCGATATATTGCCGATATTCTTTATGAGAACGGTATTCTTCCGACAAACAGAATGATTGAGGTTGACCGCAACGGACTTGTCAGCCAGTATTACGGTGCAACTGCCGAGAAAGCAAGCCGGGTAATTGAAAGCGCATGGGGCGGTGTTCTGTTCATTGATGAAGCTTACTCGTTGATAAATCCGGATGCTTCTCAATCTGACTACGGCAAGGAGGCTGTGGACACGCTTGTTAAAGCGATGGAGGATTACCGCGGAAAATTCTGCGTAATCCTTGCAGGATATAAAAACGAAATGCTTAAAATGCTTTCCTCAAATCCCGGATTTAATTCGAGAATACAGTTTATGCTTGACTTTCCAAATTATTCGAGGGACGAGTTGAAAGAAATTGCAAATCTCATGCTCGGACAAAGGCAGTATTCTATCGGAGACGAGGCGCTGAACCGAATTCTTGATATCACGGACATTAAGAGAAAAGAGCCGAACTTTGCCAACGCAAGGGAATTGAGAAATATCCTCGACCAGGTAATCATGTGTCAGAATTTGCGCTGTCTCGGTTCGGATGACCATGAAATAGGACTTGTTGATGTCAATAAATATATAGGTGATGCAAAGTTGAATTTGCCGACCTCCGACGGTAAAAAGGAAGGTTCGGTTTTGACGGGTGAGGAAGAGCTTGATCGACTTATCGGACTTGCAACCATAAAAAGAATGATCAAAAAAATCAAAGCATATGCCAAAAGAAACAAGGACAGCGATGGCTTCAATTTGCATATGTGCTTTTACGGTAACCCCGGAACAGGAAAAACCGAGGTTGCAAGAATTTTATCGAGAATTCTTTATGATGCAGGTGTGCTCGGCGAGGCGAAGCTTGTTGAAACGGATGCTCACGGATTGCTCGGCAGATGCGTCGGAGAAACAGCACCCAAGACAGAAGCGAAAATAAATGAAGCGATGAACGGCGTTTTGTTTGTTGACGAAGCCTACAGGCTTTCGGGCTCGGCCGAGAGCGGCTCGGCGGCAAATTACGGCGAGGAAGCTATCTCTGTTCTGCTGAAAGAAATGGAGGACCATCGAGGTCAATTCTGCGCCATTCTTGCAGGCTACAGGGATGAGATGAGAGATATGCTTAAACTGAATCCGGGATTTGAGTCAAGAATTCAGTTCAATCTTGAATTTCCCGATTACAATCGTGATGAACTCAGAGAAATTTCAAAGTGTTTTCTTTCAAAGAGAAAATATGAAATCAAAGAAAATGCGCTTGAATTGCTTCTGGATATTACCGAGTATTACAGAAACAAGCCCAACTTTGCAAATGCTCGAACTGTCAGAAACATAGTCGATCAGGTTATTATGAATCAGAACCTGAGAACAGAGGATAGCGCCGGTGACAATATTATAATTGTTGATGACGTTGAGGACTACCTGATTGATGAAAACATTGATCTTGAAAACAAAAAACACACCGACAACAGAATAGGGTTTGTGTGATTAAAAAGTGAAAATTTGAAAGGGGATAGAATTATGGCAATGTATGATGTCTGTCTCTTATACACATCTCCGAGCCCACGAGACGCTCATGAATC
>ENA-OYXW01000228-OYXW01000228.1-human-gut-metagenome-genome-assembly--contig:-NODE-228-length-21072-cov-5.004282_pt1 | contig 21072 bp, 15 predicted proteins | sample MGYA00243977_ERZ653436 | MGnify/ENA primary metagenome ERZ653436 (study PRJEB26926, sample SAMN06165001) | human gut metagenome | biome: ENVO:00009003; feature: ENVO:2100002; material: ENVO:00002003...
AGCGTCTCGTGGGCTCGGAGATGTGTATAAGAGACAGGACCGGGTGACGGTAGGTCTGCCGGCATCCGTAACTTATCAGGGAAAACGCTATGCCTTGAAAGTCAGCAAGGTGGTGCCGGAGGTGAAAGACCGCACCTTTGATGTGGACTTAGTCTTTACGGGAGAAATGCCTGAAAACGTCCGTCTGGGAAAAAGCTTCCGGGTACAGATTGAGTTAGGGCAACCGGAACAAGCCTTGGTAATTCCGCGCGGTAATTTCTATTCGCAGACCGGCGGGCAGTGGATTTACAAACTCAATGCCGACAAGACCCGGGCGAGAAGGGTTCCGGTGGTAATCGGGCGTCAGAACCCCCTGCAATACGAAATAACCGAAGGTTTGCAGCCCGGCGATTGGGTGATTACCACAGGATATGATAACTTTGGCGACGCGGAAGAGCTGGTGTTTAAGTGAATGAACCAGATGCTTTCACCTGCTTCCAGTACTTCCCCGAAAGTACCGGAGTACTGCCTAAGAAGTACTGTAGTACTTTCAGGGAAGTACTGGAGTACTGCAAAGAAAGTACTGGGAACGCTTAAAGTGAAGAATTACAGAAAGTTGGAAAAAAATAGTGAATATTGGAAACAGTGACTCTCTGGAGTATCCTATAGTTGAATATAATTATTGATTTATGAAAGGGAAAATAAAACACATAACTATTGCTTTGGGAATCTGTCTTTTATTGGCAATGATTGTACTGGGGCTTAAAAACCGTAATACTATATATACCTGGTTTTTGGGCGATGTTCAGAATCTTTATATGCAGGCAGATAGTTTGTACAGACAGAAAAGATACGGGGATGCCGCGACTCTGTACTTAAAACTGGCGAAAATAGACACAGCAAAACGTTGCCAGTTTATTTTAGGTGATATATACTATCAGGGTAAGACAGGGGTAAGGTATTACAAAAAGGCCATGAAGTTATTCCTGGAATCGGCAGATAACGGCAATGCGGATTCTCAGAACAATCTGGGCTATATGTATGCTTATGGCATAGGAACAGACATCGACTATTCTAAAGCCAGAAAATATCTCAGTCTGGCTGCTTTGCAAGGACACTCCCAAGCACAAGTGGGATTGGGCAGTCTTTACAGGCATGGCTGGGGAGTCACCAAAAGCTATTCGGAAGCATTCAAGCTATATAAAAAGGCTGTAGCACATGATAATACTGATGCTATGAATAATTTAGGATATATGTACACATTCGGTTACGGAACTTCAACCAGCGCGGGTGATGCCATATACTGGTTTGAAAAATCCGCTTCAAGAGACAATGTTTCCGCCTTGTTTAATCTGGCTGTGTTTCATATAGAAGGACATGGATATCCCAAAGATTTATCGAAAGGAGCTGAACTTCTTTCAAGGGCGGCTGAATTGAATTCTCCTGCGGCACAGTTCAATTTGGGATTGATGTACTATTTCGGAAAAGGTGTTGAGAAGGCTTCTGCCCAAGGGCATAACCACGCGCTGGAGTTTCTCATGAAGGTGGAGAATAAGGAGAAGGTTTCCGAAACCGATTCAATTTTTGATTGGAAATTGAAGGCGATATAATGTGGTATTAAAAATACCTGATTTTATAATTGTTGACACGAATGAGTGAAAAGATATGATTGCACATTACCTGAAAATAGCTTGGCGTAACTTGTTGAGATACCGTATGCAGACTGTGGTTAATGTCATAGGTCTGGCGGTGGGGTTTGCATGTTTCGCATTTGCCAATCTTTGGATGCGTTACGAATCTTCTTTCGACAGCCGTTACGACGCAGCCAACCGCATGTACCTGATTTATACTGAAACTTCCATGGAGGCTGGAGGTATATCATCGCACGTGCCTTATCCTGTCTCCACGCTGTTGAAGAAAGAATTTCCTGAAATAGAGGCGGCTTGTGCCTTTACCCGCTATTCGACAGCTGAGCTGAGATTGGAAGATCAGCCTGCTTTGGAGGCCGTTAGTATGATGTTGGATTCCTGTTTTATGGATATGTTTGATGTTCGTGTGCTGACGGGTACTTATGATTTCTTTTATTCCGATGAAAAGGTTGCTCTGACAGAACGGATGGCCAGGAAGCTGTTTGGTACAACGGATGTGCTGGGCCGCACCGTAACCTGTAATGATAAGGAATCTACCGTTTGTGCCGTGGTAAGTGATTTGTCTCACAGTAACTTTTCGTTTGATTTTATTCATGAAGGAAGTTATTTCCGTAGATGGCAGGATGTATGGTACAACGGAGGATTTGAGGTGGTGCTCCGTCTTGCTCCGGGTGTTTCTCCTCAGTCGATGGAAAAGAAGTTCCGTGCCTATGCCGAGAAAGTGGGTGATTTGAATTGTAAAACGATTGGCCGACTCCATCTGATGCCTCTTTCCGAAGTCCGTCAAGCCTCGTTCAACAAAGATCGTCTCGTTAGCTTTTTCTACCTGAGACTATTTGCGGCAGCTGGAGGGCTGGTTATTCTCTGTTCGTTGTTCAATCATCTTGCCCTTTTCATTTCGCGTATGGAAATCCGTCGTCGTGAACTGGCGTTGCGACGCTCATGCGGGTCTTCCAGCAGGGGACTGTTTGCCATGCTCACTACCGAGTACTCGTTGCTTATTCTGTTGTCAGGTTTTTTCGGTTTCGTACTGGTGGAGTTGCTATATCCTTTATTCCAGCGGCTTTCGGGAGTGGAAGGCAATGTGTACGGCAATTCACTGCTGTACTTCCTGATTGTGCTGCTGCTTTCGCTGATGCTGTTGTTGCCTTTTGTTTTCCGTTATTCTTCCTTGCGTCCGGAACGCAGAAAGTCGGGACAGCAAATGAAGGTGATGGTAGGAATACAGCTTTTCATCAGTCTGCTGGCCATTTTCACTACAGTGGTATTGATGAGACAATTGAATTATCTGCGACAGACTGATTTGGGTTGGGAGCGTCATAATCTTGCGGCCTTCACTTTTGTCTATCCTGACACCTCAAAGGATGAAATCGCAGGTCGTGTGGGCCAGATGCCTTTTGTCCGTCAGGTGCTTACCGGCTATTGGGGACTTCTGCCCGAAGGAGCCCGGGGAACTGTCATCATTGATTGGGATGGAAAACCATCTGACTGGAAAATGCAGGATATACGGATGGCTTGTATGGACGATACGTTGGCTGCGTTCTATGATATTCAGCTGGTAGCTGGTCAATTTATTCGCCAGGATGGTGGAGACGATCAGGTAATGCTGAATGAATCGGCTGTCCGGGCTATGGGGGTAATCAATCCTATGGGGATGGTTATAACCTATAGTCAGAAACAGAAGGCTACTGTAGTCGGGGTAGTGCGTGATTTTCATATTACAGCCCCTACCATCCCAGTACAGCCTACACTTTATGTGAAGAAATTTGGCTGGACCAACGGAAATCATATTCTGATAAAATATCATGAAGGAAGTTGGCCCGAACTTCGTCATCGGGTGGATAGTCTTTTTGCCAGCGACTATCCCGAAGTGAAATATAACCTGATAAATGTGATGGATGAATATGATACTTATCTTAAGTCTGAAAATCTGCTGATGCGTTTGCTTGTTTTTGTTTCCACGGTCTGCATTCTGATGTCTGCTTTCGGGATTTTCTCGATGGTTACCTTGAACTGTGAACGCCGTCGCAAGGAGATGGCTATCCGTAAGATAAATGGGGCACGGGTAAAAGATATCTTAGGACTCTTTGCACGCGAATATCTGTGGCTGTTGGGCATTGCGTCTGCAATCGCTTTTCCTGTGGGTTACATACTGATGAAACGATGGCTGGAAAATTATGTAGAACAGGTTCCTTTGTCGTGGTGGCTTTATATGGTCATTTTCCTTTGCATGGCGCTGATGATAGCCCTCTGCATCAGCTGGCGTATCTGGCGGGTAGCGAAGGAGAATCCGGCAGAGGTGATAAAGAGAGAGTGATAGTCTATTGTCAGTTATCACATTGTGCTGGCAGGTGAACAAAGCCTTTCGCATCAATCTGCGTGAAGTAATGAAACATGAATATAATATAAACTGAATAAATAGAAAGACTATGTGGTTACATTACCTGAAAATAGCCTGGCGTAACTTGCTGAAATACCGTATGCAGAGTGTGGTCAGTATTTTAGGACTGGCTGTGGGCTTGGCATGCTTTGCCCTTTCTGCCTTCTGGATACATTATGAGATGACATACGATACGTTTCATCGTGATGCAGACCGTCTGTATCTGGTTGGAGTGAATGACGATAGTTTCGGGGGGGCTTCCGCGAGCTTCACGCCTTATGCCTTGGGACGTTACCTGAAGGAACATTACTCGGAAATTGAAGATTACTGTTTGTTTGAGGCAGAAACTTTTTTTGTGCTGAAAGACAGCCGGATGCTGGAGTTGCCCATGCTTTTGCCCGATACTACCGCTTTGCGTATGCTGGACATCCGTGCTTTGGAGGGGGATGAAAGTTTTCTTCGTGCCGGTGTCACAGATAACCGTATTGCTATTACGGAGAAGGCCGCAAAACAGCTGTTTGGCACTACGGATGTGATTGGCCAGACCGTGACCAATGCCAACTGGAACAAGGAATATACCATTGGTGCTGTGGTGAGCGACTGGGGAGTGCACACCAATTTCCCGTACGCCTTCCTGGGTAACGGAAGCGGACGGACAGGCTGGGACGATTACACCTACCGGACACTTGTCAAAGTGAAGCCAGGTACGGATGTCTCCCGATTGCTGGAGAAGATGAATACCCACTTCCCCGAAGAACTGACCCAAAGCAGGTATCAGGAGAACACGGGACTGACACGTTTCTACCTGGAGCCGCTGACGGGTCTTCGTGCCACGGAAGGTTTCATCCTTAAAAACAACCAGACGGTGCAGTTCCGTTATATCACCTGGTTTGCTGCTGTAGGTGGACTTATTATCGTTTGTGCTTTTATCAATTACCTGACAATCTACATCGACCGTTTCCGTACGCGCAGAAGAGAAATGGTGTTGCGGCAGGTTTGTGGGGCAGGACTGCGTTCGTTGGTTACTTTGCTTTGTACTGATTTTCTGCTGACAGTCCTGGCGGCCTTGGTCGTGGGGATGGTATTGGTAGAGTTGCTGATGCCGATTTTCCTCCGATATTCTCTGATTCAGGATGCCGACTATTCGAACTACCGTTCAATCTTGTTCTACATCCTGTCGGTATCGGTAGTCATGATGGCTATCGTAGTGCTGTGGGTATGGCTGTTTCAAAAGCGGTCATTGCATGGAAATATGCATACGGGCAATGCGCTTTCGGGTATCGCTTGGCGGAAGGGAAGTGTCATTCTTCAGCTGACAGTCTGTATGGCTTTCATTTTCTGTACGGTGGCTATGCAGCTGCAACTGCACCATTTGCGGAATGTGGATACAGGCATGGATTATCGCGGACGGGCAGCCGTCAGCATTTGGATGAATGTGGACATGAACGTATGGGCCGAGAAAATCAAGGCCTTGCCGATGGTAACGGAAGTGATACGTCCGGCCTATTGGCCGCTGCTGGGCGAAGGGGCTTATTCGTCGTACCTGATAGATGGATATACAGGCAAGGAAGGCCGGCTGGAGCAACCCCTGACCTTCGACGAAGTGCTGGCGGGTGAAGAGTTCTTCCGCTTTTACGGTATGCAGCTGCTGTCTGGTGAATGGGTATCGGCTAAGTCGGAATACTGTCAGGTGAACATCATGGAGAGCACAGCCCGTCGTATGGGCTGGAATCCCGAAGAAGCTGTAGGCAAGCAACTGTTCTTCGCCAACCGTGAACAGGAGCCTATGACCGTTATCGGCGTAGTGAAAGACTGTGCCTACAAGTCGCCTACCGCTGAGCTGCCTAACACTGTATTTGTCAACACTGACCAGATGAAGTGGATGCACGCCCGTTGCTTCGTACTCTTCAAATACCGTCCGGGAACGTGGGACGAATGTCGCCGTCGCATTGAAGAGATGCAGCGTGCCGAACTGCCCGACCGCAAGCTCTTTCTCTATAGTGAAGAAGAACGTTACAACGATTATCTGAAGTCGGAAGATGCCTTGTCGTCATTGCTTGGGTTCTCATCGCTGGTGTGTATCTTCATTTCGATATTCGGTATCTACTCGCTGGTGACACTGGCATGCGAGCGGCGCCGCAAGGAAATAGCTATCCGCAAGGTAAACGGGGCCACGGTGAGGAATATCCTTACGCTATTTTTCAGAGAATATGCTTTGCTGCTGGTCGTTTCTTCGCTGATTGCCTTCCCAGCTGCCTGGTGGGTGATGAGACGTTGGATAGAACATTATAACCGTCAGGTGGAAATCGGATTCCTTCCATTTCTGCTGATTTTTGTCGGCGTTGCCCTTTGCGTGGCGGCTTGTATCGGGCATCGCATTTGGAAAACAGCAAATGAGAATCCGGCAGAGGTGATAAAGAGTGAATGATATAAAAGAATGATATAGAAATAAGAAAAGAAACAATATGAACACACTACGCTATGCATTACGTTTCCTGCTTCGTGCACGGACGTACACACTGATTAATCTGTTGGGGCTGGCATTCAGTCTGGCTTGCTGCATCATTCTGCTCCGATACATCCATAGGGAACTGACGGTTGATACCCATTGTGTGGACCGGGAAAATGTGTATGTGTCTCGTTGTCAGATTGGCGAGAACGATGCATTGGTTTCTTCCACATTGAATGGTGATACGCTGGCTGTAGACCCGTCATTGGTCATGCAACGTTCACGGGTCACACTGCTGGATCATGACATGATACGTTATAAGGACAATCGTTTGCAGGTAAATATGATAGTGGCCGATACGACCTTTCTGAAACTGTTCCATTATCCGCTGTTACAAGGAGAATATTCCCTTTCAAAGCCAGGGATGGCTTTGTTGAGTGAGCACCTGGCACATAAGTTGTTTGGTAAGCAGAATCCCATTGGAGAGACCTTTGTTCTGTCTACTGGGAAATCAGTGACGGTATCCGGAATCTTCGCTACTCCAGAAAACAAGTCTATCCTGCAGGTTGATGCCATTCTTTCTGAAATGCCGGGAGCACTTTGGGAAAGAATGCCCATGGAGTTTGTCCGTTTTGTGCCAGGAGCGGATATTCAGAAATTAAATGAGGCTGGTAAAATCTTGCGTCCTACGCAGGTGGGAGACGGCAGCATGTACACTTTCTCCCTCCTGTCACTGAAGGATGTATATTGGGAGTCACGCTTGTTGTACCGCACTTCTCCTACGATGTGTGTGTCGGGCAACCGGGCTCAGTTGTATGTCTTGTCGGCCATGTGTATCTTTATATTCTTTATCGGTCTGCTTAATTACATCAATTTGTATGCGGTGCTGTTGGGCAAGCGATTACGGATTTATCTACTTCATCGGGTGTGGGGAGCAGGCTTTCGTCCTCTCTTCATGTTGGTGTACTGGGAAAATCTGGTACTGTCGGTCTTGTCGTTGTTGCTGGCCTGGACGGTGGTGGAACTTGCCCAACCTTTCGTCAACCGTTTGTTTGACGCGGTGTTTACCGTAGGGACGTTTGATGTATGGGTGTCATTGTCTCTTTTGGTGTGGTTGCCGTTGCTCATATCATTATGTACGGTACTTCGGTGCTGGAAATCCCCGTTGGGCATGTCGCTGGTTTGTTCGGGGAATGATAGGAAGTCAATACGCTTGCGTCAGGGATTCTTGTTCGTGCAATATACGGTGACCATTGTACTGGTTGTCCTTGCTTTGTTTTTTCATCGTCATCTCAACTTGCTGTTGAATACTCCACCGGGCTTTCGGACAGAAAATGTGATTCAGGCCAACCTTATATATGAATCAACGGATTATGCTTCTTATACCGATGAATCGATACAGGCCCGGAAGCAGCGGATTGCGCAGATTGATGAAGCATTGAGCAAATGTCCGGATATCTCATGTTGGACGGCGGATGTGTATTCCATTCTGGATTTCGACTATACGTCAGAGTTTCAGAATGCGAAGGGGGAAACCGTTTCATTGAATCAGAATTTTGCCACTCCTGGATTCTTTACCTTGTTCAACCTGAAGCTTGTGGAAGGAAGATTGCCTGTCGAGGAGGATGGATATGTGGTGAATCGGGCTGCTATGCGGGCATTGGGATACACCTCTTTGGAGGGAGCTACCGTGTTGGATCTCCGTATGAAAGAATTTGTTCCAGATTTGCAGGCCCGTCCCATTGTGGGAGTGATAGAGGATTATTATAGCGGACATATCTCCAAAGGAGTACGTCCCATGCTGTTCATGGTTTCTCCTACTATGCGGGGAGACGTGTATCAGATAGCATGTCAGCCGGGCAAACTTTCTCAGGTGATAGATTATCTGCGGAAGCTGGAAAGGGAAGTCTATGGGACGGAAAACTTTCAGTATTCGTTGCTGAAGGATGATGTGCAGAAGTTGTATAAATCCGATCAGCAGGTAGCTACCATTTACTCGGCTTTTGCCTTTATTGCCATTGTCATTTCCTGTCTGGGCCTGTTGGGTATTTCCCTGTTCGATATCCGCCAGCGTTACCGGGAGATTGCCATCCGCAAAGTGAACGGTGCCATGCTGAAAGACCTATATGTGCTGTTGCTCCGTCGTTACGTGGGGATGCTGTTGCTGGCAGCCGTGGTGGCAGTGCCGCTGGCTTGGCTGGCCATCTACTATTATACCACCGATTTGGTGGTGAAGGCTCCGGTGACGGTCGGTCTGTTCCTGGCAGCCTTCCTGATAGTAGCGGTGATTTCCGTGGCTACGTTGCTCTGGCTGGTGAACAAGGCTTCCCGCATCAACCCGAGTGAAGTAATGAAAAGTGAATAATAAAAGAATGAACTTATAATGATTGCACATTATTTGAAAGTGGCTTTCCGCAATTTGTGGAAATACAAGACACAGCACCTGATTGCGTTGGCTGGAGTGGGAGTGGCCTTGCTGTGTTTCAGCATTTGTTTGTATTTAGTCCGTTATGCTTTCAGTATGAATCATTGTTTTGCAAACTATGAACGGATTGCCGAACTCAATATTCGTGACATGAAAGAAGGGAAGGTGTTGAATTATACTCCTGCGACGTTGGCCGAGGAACTACGTCTTCAAAAGCCGGATGGGATTGAGGCGTTGTGTGTGGTCGATTATTCACCGATAGAACGGCCTTTCAACGTGGAGATGCCCGACGGGAAGCAGTTACCTTATTCCTTCGCCGTGGCAGAGACGGATTCTTCCTTCTTTCAAGTACTGACTCCTCAAATTTTGTGTGGTTCGGCTGAGGTAGCTAAGATGATGCCAAATTCATTGGTCGTGAGTGAGAGCATGGCACGCCGGGTATATGGGGATATTCGTCAGGCGGTAGGAAAACAGCTGGTACTGATGCGCCGGTTGTACACTTCGCCGGATTCTACTCCACGTACCGGTGGAACGGTTTATACCATTCAGGCAGTGATTGAGGATATTCCAGAGAACAACAGTATTGCTTTTATGAAGCATCTGGATATGTTTTCTCTCAACGATTCGGAAGGAATCATCCAGAATGATGCCCGTTATGCCATTATCGGTTCTTTTACGTATGCGTTGCTGCGTAAAGGTTTTACTCCGGAGCAACTCAACGAGTGGCTTTATCGCAGCAAGCAGACGCATCGGATGCATGATACAAGCTTTGCGGTGGAAGCTCATCCGATGGGAGATAGGGGCTGGAATGGGGGACTGCTTCGTACGATGGTATGGACTACAATGGTAGCCGGGGTATTGATTTTGCTGGTGGCCTTGCTCAATTTCTTTCATCTGCTCGTGGGGTCTTTTCTTACTCGTATGCGTGAATTCAGTATCCGGCGAATGGCGGGAGCATCCGGAGGCAGTCTTTTTGTTCAACTGTTCATACAGTCTGCCTTGTTGGTTTTGCTGGCCGGCCTGTTGACCGGTGTCTGCATCGAGGTGATGGCTCCCTGGTTGAGGCTGGAAATGGCCGGTTTGTCTTTGCAGTTTGATACTTCTCTGCTGATGGTGCAGAGTTTTGAGTATCTGGCTGGCCTGTTGGGAGTATGTGCTTGGATGTGTGGAATAGTCGTGTGGAAGGTACGTCGTACGCAGGTGCATGCGGGGGTATCGGGCGGTGTACACCGGGGAGGAAAGAGACGGCTGCGGAATCTGTTGTTGGGAGTGCAGTTGTTCATCTGTTGGGTTTTTATCTCACTGGCAGCGGCGCTTTATCTACAGTCGGATAAAACGGGACGTACCTTGTTCGGGACATTGAGCTTGGAGGAGAAAGAGCAGATTTTGAGCGTTCCGATGGATTTTTCCTTTATGAACACTGTGCAGAAGCTGGATCTGATACATCAGTTTAAAAACTTGTCGGGAGTCGAAGAGGTACTTCCGGCCGACATCAATTATTTGGGAGGCGTTTCCGGTTCGGGTATGTATACGGAGAAAGACAATAAAGACAGTTATGTGGATGTAAATGTGATGCGTGTAACTCCCGGTTTCTTTCGTTTCATGCACATTCCGATGCGGTCGGGACATACGCTGCGTGAATCGTCTGATTTGGTGATAGACGAGGCTTTGTCTCGTCGTCTCGGAAAGGACATCATGGGGAAACCGCTTTATAATTATGACGGAGATGCCTACACGATTAAAGGGGGGTGCCAGACATTTGTGTCCAGTGTGTATTATGATAGTGAAGGATTTATATTCCTTCTGAGCGGGTTCGACGATTACTGTGGGCATTGTTATGTGAAATGTAAGGAGGGGCAGACGGAAACCGTATCTCAAGAGGTCCGGAAGATACTGAAAAAAACGTTGCCGGAAAGTGTGGAAGTGAAGGTAAGCACGTTCATGGACGACATCCGTGAGTCACAGGCGCTTGAGTTCAAGCTCCGCGGAATTGTATTGTTCTTTTCGGTAGTGGTGCTGGTGATTTCGTTGTTGGGCGTGTATTCAGCCGTGACCATCGACACGGAATATCGGCGGAAGGAGATGGCTATCCGAAAGATTAACGGTGCCGGAATGCGTCAGATAGTCTGGCTTTTTGCCCGGCTTTATGTTACTTTACTGACGGTGACGGCTATGTTGGGATTTGCGCTGGTTGAATTCTTGTTGAGGCAGTTTAGTACCTTGTATACGGTGTTCTTCCAGCATGGGGTGGCTTTCTATTTTTTCCTCTTCCTGAGTGTCTCCTTGTTCGTCGCTCTTACGGTAGCTTTCCGTATTTGGCAGGTGTCTCGGGTGAATCCGGCAGAAGAAATCAAGCGGGAGTGATATAAATGTAGTATAATAACCTAAATTTGAAAATATCCATGAGAAAACAAGTATTAGCCTGTCTGCTCTTAGGTGCATTGGGGGCACAGGCACAAGAGAAATTTGTGGTGGAAGGACAGTTGAAGAATATTCCCGACGGAACCGTGTTCTATTTGATGAAGCAAGAGGGTAACGTGGGGAGTATGGCAGCTACCGATACGCTGCAGAACGGGACATTCCGTTTTGAACTGACTACCGCCGGAAACGAGCTGGAAAGTTATGGCTTGATGGCACATGACAAGACGAGTTTTCCACCCATGTCGCTCAGCTTGTGGGTGAATCCCGGAAGTCGTTTGCTCGTACAGGGAGAAAATCCGTATATTTACTCTTGGAAAGTAGAGAGTGATGTCAAGGAACAACAGTTCCAGCAGCAGTTGATGCAGGCTTCCCGCAAGGAATGGGAAGAGTTTCAGCGGTTGTCCATGCAGAAGTTTGAGCTGATGAGGTCGGCTGCACAGGGAGGAAACAAGGAACAGGCTCGTGCAAAGGTAGACAGTCTGCAACAACTGACGGATAAGTTGAGCGATCAGATTACGCAGCATACTATCGCACTTATGAAACAGTCGCCGGTCAATGCCGTCTGGATGGATGAATTGTATCGGATGGGGATGTCGGTGAAGTTCCGTAAAGACTATCCGTATAAGGAAGACGTGCAGCAGTTGTACGACCGTCTGGATGCCGCACAGAAAGAGACTTTTGAAGGGAAGAGCGTGTACCTGACTTTGAATCCGCCGACCGTGGTCAAGGCGGGCGAGGAAGCTGTCGATGCGGATATGTACGATTGGGAAGGCAAGGTTCATCGCCTGGCTGAGTTTCGTGGAAAATACGTCCTGCTGGATTTCTGGAGCCGGGGATGCGGTCCTTGCATGATGTCGCAGCCGGAGCTGAAAGAAATCAGCGAGATGTACAAGGACAGCCTGGAGGTGGTCAGCCTGAGCATTGAGAACCGGAAGGGATGGGAAGAGGCTTCTAAATCGCATGCCATGACTTGGAATAACTGGAACGATTTGGAGGAAACCAACGGATTGTATGCCCGTTATGGCGTCAGAGGTATTCCCCATTTTGTGTTGATTTCGCCGGAGGGAAAGGTGGTTGACAGCTGGAGTGGATATGGAAAAGGTCTGTTGAAGCTGAAAGTCAAAGGCATGTTGGCTCCCAAACAGCCGATGCGTATCGAATGGAAAGACGGTCACAAACTGGTGCATCATCCGCGGAAGAAAACAGAAAAAATGGAGGTGCTGACCATCCGTCAGGTGGAACTGACTGATTCGGCTACGGTGCTTCGCGTGCATGCACGGTATATTCCAAACTATTGGATTCGGTTGGACAAAGCGACTTTTTTGATGTCGGACAAGGGGGTGAACTATCCGCTTCTGCGCAGTGAAGGTTTCGCGATAGGCGAGCAGGTGTTTATGCCTGATAGCGGAGAAATGGATTTCACGCTCTATTTTGCTCCGCTGCCGAAAGATACTCGCTGGTTTGACTTTTCGGAAGGCGAGCACGTGGAAGGGGGATACTATATCGAGGGTATCCGTCTGACAGAATAAGAAATGAACTAAAAAAGATGTGTTATGATATTGAATGTAGTATTGAAAATGATTTTGCGAAGCTGGTGGCGGAACAAGGTGTTTTTCCTTGTTTCAGTAGCCAGTCTGGCATTGGGATTGGCTTGCACCAACCTGCTGATGACATACTTCGTGCACGAGCATGGGTTGGAAGGACGTAATCCGGACCGTGACCGCATGTTTTTCCTGCGGCAGGATGACCCGATGACGGAGGGGAAACGAGTGGCCTTTGCCGGCGCAGAGATTCCTCCGCAGCTGAAGCAAAGCTATGCCGAGGTAGAGAACTTTCTCCGGTTAGGAAAACTGGATTTGCTCTACTGCAAGGTGAACGAGCAGAAGGTGAAAGGTGATTTTAAGATGTTGTCGGCCGATACAACTCTGACGAGCTTTTTTGATTACCGTACGGAAGAAGGTAGTTTGAGTCAGGTACTTTGTCAACCGGGGAAGGTGGCGTTGAGTGAGGCTTGTGCCCGTCGTCTGTTCGGAGGGAAGCAAGCGGTAGGGAAGCAGGTGGAGGCACATTTCCGCTTTGGAGAGGTCCGTACGTACGAAGTGGCAGCAGTGCTTAAGAAGCGCGAACAATCGCTTCTACAGTTTGACATGCTGATAGCACACGACCCTGATTTCTTCTGGGGTGGACTTACACTGCTGAAGCTGACTCCGGGTACGGATGCGGGTCACCTGGCCGATAAGCTGAATGCGGACAAGGTACCTACACTGATGCCCGGTCAGACGAAATATTACTTGGATCCGCTGGACGCCATTTGCTTCACTACTCCCGACGATGCTTCCCAGCAGACACTCGATTATGTCAGTCAGACACCCGTGCAGACTCTCTATATCAGTCTGCTGGCAGCCGTGCTGATACTGATTATTGCTTGCTGCAACTATACCAATATGAGTTTGAGCCGCTTGCTGCAACAGCTTCGTATGATTCATGTGGAGAAATTGATGGGGGCTACCTTGCGCAATATCCGTCTGCAACTTTTCGGGGATGCTTTTCTGACGGTGGTGTTGGCATTCGGCTTGTCCATTCTGTTGGTCAACGACTGTCTGTCACTGTTTAATGACTTGTTGGGTTCGCGGTTAACCATGACGTTCTTCTTCAGTAGTCAGATGTTGCCGTGGTTGCTGTTATTCATTCTGTTGATGTCAGTAATACCGGCATGGTACATCAGCTGTCGCCTGTCACGCTTGTCGTTCACGGAGTACCGTACCCTTTACAGTGGCCGACGCAAACAGCGTTTTGTAGCGGTACTGGTAACAGTGCAGTTCGTGATTTCCATCGGATTGTTATTAGCTACGCTGACGGCGCGCAACCAGATGGAACTGACCCGCCAGCGGGCTTCGCGTTACGAGGGCTGCATTGAGATAGGGGATGCCTTTGGTGCTCCGTTGGCTCCCTTCAAGGCGGAACTGGAGAAACGGGTGAAAGGAATTGAATCCATAACACTTTCCAAGGCTTCGGTGCTTAATGCCTGGATACGTCAGTTGAACGTGCAGCGTCCCGGTGGGAAGGAAGTGCGTACCAATCTGCTGACATTGGAAGGCGACTCCACGTTGCTGCGCACCTTGCGCATTGAACAGTTGAGTGGAGAATCTCCTTCTCGTCTGTTGGAGCGTCAGGCTTCTCCTGTACTGGTGAACGAGAGTTTTGTCCGCTTGTTAGTGCCTGCGGGTACGGAGGTCGTGGGGCATGCCTTGCGCGAGTTCGATACGGAAACAAAAGACAGTCTGGCTGTAATTGCAGGGGTGGTGCGCGACTTTTCCGTCAATTCGCTGGAAGAAGCGGTAACACCTCTTGTCATCACGCTGTTGTCGGCAAGTGACTTGCAGAAAGGATTCTATTTGCAACTGCGTCTTCGTCCGGAAAACCGTGAAGAGACCTTGCAGCAGATAGAAGCCGTATGGAATGAAATGAATCCTAACCAACCTTTCGGTTATGCAGATATGCACCGGGATTTTATGGCACGTAACGGGAAAGTGCTTTCTTTGTCGCATATCCTGACTTTCTATGCTGTGATTGGGCTGTTGCTGACAGGTTTCGGATTGTTTGGCATTGCCTGGTATGCCACCCGTCAGCGGATACGCGAAATCAGTATCCGCAAGGTGCATGGAGCAACACGGGGGCAGATTATCTGGCTGCTTAACAAGCCGTTCTGTATCTATGCTGTAGTGGCGTATGTAGTGGCCATGCCTGTCGGCTGGTGGTTCATGCTGCATTGGCTGGAGCAGTTTGCGTACCGTGCCCCGCTTTCAATTGGTATCTTTGTATGGCCGTTGCTGGTGGTGTGGGGCATCTCAGCGGTCATTGTCTGCCTGCAAGGTTGGATATTGAGTCGGGTAAATCCGGTAGAATGTATAAAACAAGAGTAATATCATTAAAATAAAATTTTGAAGTATGATTAAGACAGAAAATTTACAGAAAGTATTCCGCACAGATGAAGTGGAAACTTGGGCATTGAATAATGTAAATATCGAAGTGAAGGAAGGAGAGTTCGTGGCTATCATGGGCCCTTCAGGTTGTGGAAAATCTACCTTGCTGAATATCTTGGGACTACTGGACAATCCCACGGGAGGCAAGTATTTCTTGAACGGAACAGAAGTGGGGGGCTATACTGAATCGCAACGTACTTCCTTGCGTAAGGGAGTGATTGGTTTCGTGTTCCAAAGCTTCAATTTGATTGATGAACTGAACGTATTTGAGAACATCGAACTGCCCTTGTTGTATTTGGGCGTACCTTCGGCAGAACGTAAACGGAAAGTGGAGGCTGCCATGGAGCGGATGGGGATTACACATCGTGCCAAGCACTTCCCGCAGCAGCTGTCGGGCGGACAACAGCAACGTGTGGCTATTGCCCGTGCCGTAGTATCAGGGCCGAAGCTGATTCTGGCCGATGAGCCTACCGGTAATCTGGACTCCAAGAACGGACGGGAAGTGATGGAATTACTTACCGAGCTGCATAAGGAAGGCACCACCATTGTGATGGTGACCCACTCGCAGCATGATGCCGGTTTTGCCGACCGTGTTATTAATCTCTTCGACGGACAGGTGGTAACGGAAGTGAACCTTTAAAAATAAGGTTTAGGCTTGTTTCTTAAACTGGCCGGGCGACATTCCGCAGTAACGTTTGAAAAACTTGCTGAAAGAAGCCTGGTCAGAGAAACAGAGCTTTTCGGCCACGTCTTGCACGCTGTTGGCTGGATTGAGCAGACAGACTTTCGCTTCTTCTATCAGGCTTTCGCTGATGAGCTGGTTGGCTGTCTTGCCATAGAGTTTCTTTAACTTGGCCGATAACGCATCAGGGGATACGTAGAGTTGGTCGGCATACCATTTTACGGTGTGGTGATAACGGCAATTGGTATGCATCAGGTATAGAAAACGAGGGAGGGTATCTTTCCAGCGGAAAGAATGCTCGAGCTCGTTTTCTTGTTTATACATGCGGAAGATTATGTTCCATACTTCCAGGATGAGGGAACGAAGCGTGTTTTCCAGCATTTCAACCAGGAAATGATTCTCTTTTTGCTGAAGGGTGTGGCGTAGCATGTCCACATGTGATTGTATCCGGAGAAGATCCTGTTTTTCTAATGGGATAAACGGCTCTAGTACGTGTCTGTATACATAGGCTGCGACCTTGGAACGGATGCATTCGGCTGCCTGCAAAAAAATCTCCCTTCGGGTTATGAGCAGACATCCTTCGAAATCACGGTCTGTTTTCAGGTCGCTCCATTGGTAAGGTTCGATAAACTCGATGTAGGAAGGAGCAGGAATGACGGTCCGCTTGTCATTGGTCTGGATGCTGATTTCTCCTTTTAATACGAGCAAAGACACCGTATGCAGTGTGTCGATACTTCCTTTCTGGAATTGATTTTCTCCCCGTACGGTGAAGATACCCATTTGTTCATTGTACACCATATCTCGCTCCGTTCCGTCTGCTTGCAGCGTCGGAACCAGTCACTTTGTAAACGCATATTCTTTCATTTTGTATCTCGTTGTTGTATTTGCGCATCTAAAATACAGACATAAATCGTAGCCTGAAAACCTTTTTGTATGTACACAAAATACCGGCAGCCGGAAACGAATACCGACGGATTGTTCGGTGCTCTTCCGGAGGAGGTGGATACCACCTCCTCACTGGCCGACCTGAAATGGGAGGAACTGTTTACGGATGCATCTTTGAGAAAACTGATTACACGTGCACTGGAGGCGAATACGGATTTGAATGTGGCCCGTTTGAAAGTGGAAGAGGCACGGGCCTCGCTGTCAGCTGCCAAGTTGGCTTATCTGCCTTCTGCCCAGTTGGATCCGGAAGGAGCATTGAGCAGTTTTGACGGCAGCAAATCTACCAAGACCTATTCGTTGGGAGTTTCTGCCAGTTGGGAACTGGATTTCTTTGGAAAACTGACCAATGCCAAACGGGGAGAACGTGCGGCACTGGAGCAGAGTGAGGCGTATCGTCAGGTGGTGCAGACACAGCTTATTGCCACGGTGGCCGAGAGTTATTACACGTTGCTGATGCTCGACGAGCAGGTAGCTGTAACTACGGAAACGGTAGAAAGCTGGAAAGAGTATATACGTAGTCTGAAAGCCCTGAGGCCGTGCTTAAACAGGCTTTTTATGCCACCAATCAGGCACGCTCCAGTTTTTATCCGAGCGTGACATTGAGCGGATCGGCCGGATGGACAAATAGTGGGGGAGCCCTTGTGACCAATCCGGGTGCCTGGCTGCTTCAGGCGGTAGGCTCTCTGGTGCAACCTCTTTTTCAGCGGGGACAGCTTATGGCAGATCTGAAAATCAGCAAGGCACAGCAGGAAGAAGCTTTGCTGCAGTTCCAGCAGACCTTGCTGGATGCCGGTGCGGAGGTGAACAATGCCCTGAGCCAGTGGCAGACGGCCCGTCAGAAAACGGTGCTTGACCACGAGCAGGTGGCTCATCTGAAAGATGCGTTGCGTGACACGGAACTGCTGATGGAACACGGTACAACGAACTACCTGGAAGTGCTGACTGCTCGTCAGTCATTACTGGCAGCGCGACTGTCGCTTGTGGCTGACCGGAATGCTGAGATTAAAAGTGTCATTACCCTTTATCATGCATTGGGAGGGGGAAACAATTAACATATAGGTTGATATGAAGAAGATGATGATAATTGCTGCATGCGTGGGAGGACTCGCATGTATGCTGGCATGCAATAAAGAAGAGGTGGGTGCGTATACTCCGCTTCCTAAGATTCACTTGGGAGAGACGTTCAAATATAAATGTGAGCCGGAGAATTACATCCGGCTCGAATATGATACCCTTGGTGAGGCCGCTGTCTTGAACTTTTATAAAGACGAAATCACCTCATTGGATTATCTGGAGTACGATGAAAACTCGTGTACCTTCTCCTTTCACAAAGGAGAGACGGGGCTTTATCGTATCAGCTGGGAGTATACGTCGGGAAATACTTTGCGGATACTTTACGGACAGAACGGTATGTGGTATCGGATGAATGCAAGCGGTACTCATGAATATCTGCTGGAAGCCAATGACGGAATGGCAATAAAGGTCATAGCCTACCGCACGAATTTTGATTCTTTGCATTGCACGATAAATCGTTTTTGTATTGAAGAATACAAAAACGAAGAACAGGAGTGAACCGAAGTTCCGGCCTGCTTTCACCTTCCTGAAGGCAGTGCCGGAATATCGGCCTCTATTCGGTTCTCCACCTCGTCGGGGAGCTTAGAGAAGAAATCCATTCCCGTTACCTTTTCCACGGAATCAACCGGTACCATATATTTTTCCAGTGCCTGATGGTGTGCTTTGTTGTCGAACAGAAAGCCCATGGCGATGGGACTTTTCCGGTTATAAATCAGCACCACCTTGAAGAAACGGTCGGGCACGGCTACCCGATGCTCTCCGATGCGCTTGGGTTGCTTTTTATCATAGATAGGTCCGCAGGCAATGTACACTGTGCCATATTTCCGGGCCCAGCTGCGGCATAATTCCTCCAAATCTCCCCAGTCGTCCCGGTTCAGCTTTTGATTCTGCGGACAGATGTTGCTCATGTAGAACGATTCCTCCATGGCTTTCTTGCTCCATTTCATGTCGGCTGCCGGAGCCATGTGTCCCCGGTCGTATCCAGAGCGTGTATAATCGGCATGTTCCACGCGGGGTTCAGGCAAATCCGGGTCGGGTACGAAGCGGTTCTTTCGTTCTTCACTTCCTTTGGTTTCCTGCCGTGTCAGTTCCCAGGCCACCCAGTTGGGCGTTTTGTAGAAATTATTGTATGAAACGGTGTATCCTGTCCGCTGCAACTTGATTTCTTCCCGTTTGGTCAGCATGACGGGAATTTCCAGTTTGCTGCTGATTCGGCTGGCCGAGGGTTGTGCTTCCGTCTCGTCCTGCGACTTTTCCGGCAGGCGTTGTGCTACTTCCTTCTGTGCCTTCTCCAGTGTGTGCGAAAGTTCCTTTGTCAGCTCCTTAGCTTCCGGCAGGTTCTGCTGGTTCTGATAGAAATAAACACCGCCACCCAGAATCAGCAGCAGGAGTATGAAGCCTTTCAGGGAGCCAGTGGATGAACTTCTCTTTTTCTTTCCCATGGTGTGCGTGTATTAAACCAGTTTGAAACGCATCCGGAAGATACCGTCCTTAAAGTCGTGACTGATAATCTTGAAGGTGCCGATTTCTGACGTATTCTCTACATGCTGCCCGATGCACAGACACTCGTCGTAATCACCTACGTGTACCACACGAACCGTCTCGGAAGCTCCTTCAGGCAGTCGTTTCATGTCAAAGCGTCCGGTAGCTTCTTCCTGTGTGATGAATTCCGTGGTGACAGGCAAGTGACGTGCGATTACTTCGTTGACAGTCGTTTCAATGCGTGCAATATCGTCTTTCGAAGGTGCTTGTGAAAGCGCAAAATCGAGTTTGCTTTTCTTCCGTTCGATATGGGCAGATACAGCCCGTCCGCATCCGAAAAGATTGACCATGGTGCGGTTGATAATGTGTTCGCAGGTATGCATAGGAGGATACTCCTGCTTGTTGTGTGCGTTAAGTTGGATTTCTTGTTCCATAAATTACATTGATGAATTGTTTTTTTCTTTTTGCTTTTTTTCTATCAGCATGCTCATGAAGGCCGAGCTGATGATACCTGTAGGAATGGCAATCATGGCGATACCAATCAGGCTGATGATACTGCTCAACAACCGTCCTAACGGAGTAATCGGGTAAATGTCACCGTAACCCACGGTGGTGAAGGCCACGATTGCCCACCAGAATCCGTCGCCGATATTATCAAAGGCTTGCGGTTGTGCGTAGCGTTCGATGTAGTACATCAGAATGCCTGAAAATCCTAACATGATGCCACAGGCAGTATAGGCCGTAACAAGTTCTTCTCTGACGGTCCGGAGTACGGTGCCAATCATCTGGAAGGAATGTGAATAGCGTATCAGCTTGAAGATAATCAGTACGTAGGCCAGCACCACAAGATGTACGTGCGGGGTTTCCTTGTACACATAAATCACCATGAACGGGATAATTGCCACGAAGTCGATGATTCCATAAAAAGAGAACAAGTAGCGCAGACGTGCCTTCCAGGCATGGTTGCAGCTGGCGTATTGTACGGGAGCTGCCGCAATTCGTAGTCCATACTCAATGGTGAATATAAAGGAAGCCAGGTAGTTGAATGCATACAGACTGTTACGGTAAGGAGTCGATTCCTCAAAGGAACTATATATGATGGAGCAGATGGAACTGATGATAAAGAACAATACAAAATATTGAAACCATTTTTTCATTAGCTGGCGATGAATCATTCGGTACAATTTTTCGTGGCGAATTAAGTGCGGGAACTTTTCGCGCAGCGGGTCTATAAGATTGTGAGGTTCTATGTTCATGGCCGTGATTTTGTTTAATGGTTTTCACTGGGTCTTGTCACTCCTATTTTTGCAGGATATGAATCTTCTAAAGTGACAAATATACTCTTTTCTTTTGCAATGAGAGAAGGAGTAGAGAGAAAAGTATAAAAGACGGGCTAATTTTCAATGTAAAATCGACTTTTTGAAAACGCTTTTGTCTTTAGTTTCAAACGCCAAAGCGTTTGAGGTAAGACGTACTTACGTTGTAGTTGAAATGTCCTTGCGTTTTAATACGAACGCCAAAGCGTTTTGGGGGGGGGAGGGAAAATAAGGGCATAAAAAAAGGAGTTCCGCTGAACTCCAACCTTTGTTAACCTTAAATCTAA
>ENA-OYXW01000238-OYXW01000238.1-human-gut-metagenome-genome-assembly--contig:-NODE-238-length-20376-cov-4.827666_pt1 | contig 20376 bp, 24 predicted proteins | sample MGYA00243977_ERZ653436 | MGnify/ENA primary metagenome ERZ653436 (study PRJEB26926, sample SAMN06165001) | human gut metagenome | biome: ENVO:00009003; feature: ENVO:2100002; material: ENVO:00002003...
TCTACACAAGGCTATTCGTCGGCAGCGTCAGATGTGTATAAGAGACAGGTATGAATTATGGAGGCGATGCGGCGGATCAGATCGTCCGGTATTCCTTGGACGGCGTGGACCACGGGCTCAGACTTTCGGGTACGCTGGCAAAGCATCTGGCGGTCATGGACTCGACCGCAACATCCCTTTCCATGGACAACCATATTCCCGTGCAGGTCTTCGCGATGAAGGACCCGGAAAACATTCTGCGCGTGGTCATGGGCGAAAAAATCGGAACGATCGTGAAGGAGGACTGACCCCATGTTGAAGGACGAGTACAAGGTTTACGAGGAAAAAATGAGAAAGAGCATCGACGCGGTGAACGCGGACTTTGCCTCTGTGCGCGCAGGCCGCGCCAACGCCTCTGTGCTCGACCGCATCAGCGTCGACTACTACGGCTCTCCCACGCCCATCCAGCAGATCGCGGCCATCGCTTCTCCCGATCCGCGCCAGCTCGTCATCACCCCGTGGGACGGCACGGCCCTCAAGCCCATCGAGCGCGCCATTCAGGAGTCTGACCTTGGCATCAACCCGCAGAACGACGGCAAGTCCATCCGCCTGAACTTCCCGCAGCTCACGGAGGAGCGCCGTAAGGAGCTCGTCAAGCAGATCCATAAGTATTCCGAGACCGGCAAGGTCGCCATCCGCAACATCCGCCGCGACGCGATGGAGGCCTTCAAGAAGAAGCAGAAGGCCAGCGAGATCACCGAGGAGCTCGTCGCAGCCGGCCGGATCCCGTACTTCAACCGCAACTACGTCGCCCCACGGCTCACGGAGCTGAAGGAGATCGGGATCCTCACGACGGTCGGCCGCCGTAAGGCTACCCGCTCGGACGCCACCGAGGCCGTGTGGGCCAGAGCGGAGCCTTCAGGCCCCACGGGCCAGACGGCCGCAGCCTACGCAGACAACCCGACCGAGGCCGAGCAGATGACGCTCGGATCGGCCACCTGAGAGGAGGGCCAGCATGGAACGTCTGACCCACGAGAGAGTCAACGGCATCAAGACGGGCTACTGGAGCGCAGCCACCAAGGAGGTGCTCGTCCAGAAGCTCGCCGCCTATGAGAACACGGGCTATGAGCCCGACGAGATCCGCGCAGCCATTGAACAGGCTGCCAAGAACAGCGAAACCAAGACCGCGACCATCATGGCCGAGTGCATCGCCGGAGCGATGAAGGACACGCTCGAGAAGTATGGCACGGCCGGCAGCGGAAAGAAAGGAGAAACCCCATGAACGAACAGAACCAGCGCGACAGCATCATGTCGATGGCCCGCGGCGCCTTCGAGGAGCGCGTCGACTATGAGATGGACAAGGTGATCCAGAACATCCTCGACCCCAACACGAAGGCCACAGCCAAGCGCAAGATCACCCTCACCATCGAGCTGACCCCGGACGACGAGCGCCGCACCATCGGCGTCTCCGTGACGGCCAAGTCTACGCTCGCAGCCACCAACCCCGTCGCCACGGCTCTCTATGTCACCTCTGACGGCAACGGCGAGCTCGTCGTCGCCGAGATGGTGCCGCAGGTGCCCGGCCAAATGAACATGGACGGCACGCAGCAGGAGGCCCCGAAGCTCCTGAAGCTCGTCCAGCACGGATAAACACCCACAACACAGAACAAGGAGGACAACACAATGCTCGCAAAAATGATCGACAAAATCGTCAGCCTGAAGGAGACCAAGATCTTCGAGATTGACGGCCAGACCTACGCCGACGCATCACTCACCCGCATCCCGCCGCACGTCGACCGCCCTGACTGCATCAGCGTCAGCGGCCTCGATAGCATCTGCAAGCTGATCCGCACCGAGCTCGAGAAGGTCGGCACGACCATCATGGTGCAGGTCAAGAGCAACGACACCGTCGAGGTGATGACCACCTACCTGAGCGACTTCTCCCGCAACACACTCTACCGCGCCAAGGCTGACGCCCCGGGCCTGCGCACCGGCTTCAGAGGACGTGAGGTGGCCCTGATCGAGCTGCGGAGCCTCTGCATCCCTAACGAGGGCACGGCCTACCTGCTCGACCTGCTGAGTCGCATGACCAACGAGAACAGCGTCAGCACCAACGACAACGGCGTCACGCAGACCGTCGAGGCCCGTCAGGGCGTCGCCCTCAACGCGGTCGTCGAGATCAAGCCCCGCGTCATGCTGCGGCCGTTCCGCACCTTCCTCGAGGTGGAGCAGCCCGAGAGCGAGTTCCTGCTGCGCGTGGAACCCGACGAGGGGATCGGCTTCTTCGAGGCTGACGGCGGCATCTGGAAACTCGAGGCGAAGAAGAATATCGCCGACTACTTCCTGAAGAATATGGGCGATCTGATCGACGCCGGCAAGGTCGTCGTCATGCAGTAAATGGAGCGCCGGGCGGGCTCCGGCCCGCTCGGCTTTTCTGAAAGGAGCAGCACCGTGAAAGAATACGAAACCCTCACCCGTGAGAAGGTCGACGTCGTGCCCTTCGGCTGCGGTATGCCGGAGACCCACCTGATGCAGGACTGGGGCGACAGGATGCTCGACCTGATCCTGAACGGGCCCACCATCAACGGCATCAAGAAGGACGAAGTGCGGGCCATGCTGCGCGAGACCTACACGGCCCTGAAGCAGTACGAGAAGATCGGCCCGATGGCCTCGCCCTTCATCAACGACCCGACGGCAATCGTGGCCCGGGCCTTCTCTGAGCTCTACCCCGGCGTCGAGTACGTCGCGCAGTACGTCCCCGACCTGCGGGACGAGACCAACGGCACCGCCTACGGCCTGACCATCTTTCCAGACGATGGCAGCACGCCGATCGTCTGCATCTCGGCCGAGGCGCCCATCAGCGCCGCCCCTGAGCTGCTGGCGCACGAGCTGGCCCACGTCGCCACCCCGGAGGACACGGAGCACGGCGAGAGCTGGAGCGCAGCGTCGGAGGCCATATTCAAGAAGTACAACGAGCTCCTCGACACCATGATCCCCGACGAGCCTGAGCCCATCCTCTCGCCCCACCAGCCCGGAGACGGCGGGATCCTCACCATGCCGTTGCGCGATAACGTCCCGGAGCCTCCGACGGACGACTGGCAGCTCACTACCTGCCCCGTCTGTGGCGCTGAGTGCTGGCAGACAGACACGGCCCGCCGGATCCTCGCACTGGAGCCCGACGTCCGAACCGCCTGCACAGCCTGCGCGCTGAAGGGGCTCGGAAAATAATACTGGAGGTAATACATGAACAACGAAAGAAACAACACGACGGCCGGCGGGATCGGCTTCTGCGGCCTTCTCGCCGTCGCCTTCATCATCCTGAAGCTCACTGGCGTCATCAACTGGAGCTGGCTGTGGGTACTGGCCCCGATCTGGATCCCGACCGCCATCACCCTCGCCATCATCGTGATCGCGCTCGTGGCCATACTGGTCAGAGAGCTGACGAAGGGAGGCCGCCCGTGATGACCACGGAGGAACGCCGGGCCCTGCTGGATCGTGCGATCACGACCTACGGCGCGCCGGCACAAATGGACATGGCCGTCGAGGAGATGGCCGAGCTGACCAAAGCCCTCTGCAAAATCAAACGGGCACAGGCTGGCTGCGAAGTGACCGCAGCGATCGGCAACGTGATCGAGGAGATGGCCGACGTCCAGATCATGCTCGACCAGCTCCGCATCATCTTCCACAGATCTACCGAGGAGATCGAGGAGGCGAAACTGGAACGGCTGAAAAACCGTCTTGACGGCCGAAACAACTGGCGGGACTCCAGCCTCCACAAGTGGATTGAAAATCAATTCTCAGCAGGAGGTGACAGCCATGAATAAACCACAGCCGCAGACCGGGCAATTCAAGAGAGGAGGCCGAGCCCAATGACAGCAACCGTAGCAAAAAGCAAAACCGCCGCCGGCTATTTCCTGTGCAGGAGGAGCGAAGCGACAAAGCTGCTCGAGAAGGCAAAAACCGAGGCGGCCGAAATATTGAAAGAGCTCAAAGCCTTTTACACCGGCGACATAGGCATCACGGCGTATATCAACAGGCACGTCATGGGATGCAGCGTGGCGGGAGACCTGACCATTAACGGAGAGATCTGCCGTAGCTATGACCCGATCGACCTGTGTTTTCTCGAGCTGAATGAGCTCATGATGAAAAGACTCATAGAAAGCCGAAAGGAGGATGACCCAAATGGCAAAGGATAAACCTCAGCCGCAAGGCGGCCCGGATCTGGCTGAGTACATCACCACAGCGGAGCCAAAGGCATACGCCGACGGTGTCCCCGTGTTCTGCGCACATGACGCCATCGTCCCGCTGAAGGATCTGCGGCCCAATCCCAAGAACCCCAACCAGCACCCGCCGGAGCAGATCAAACTCCTCGCCTCTATCATCAGAGCGACGGGCTGGCGCGCCCCGATCACCGTCAGCAAGCGCAGCGGGCTCGTCACAAAGGGCCACGGCCGTCTCATGGCCGCGCAGCTCGACGACCTGACCGACGCCCCGGTCGACTATCAGGACTACGCAAGCGAGGCCGAGGAGCTGGCCGATCTGACGGCAGACAACCGCATCGCGGAGCTCGCCACAACTGACAACAAGATGCTCGCCGAGGTTTTCGCCGACATCGACACCGGCGAGATCCCGTTCATGCTCAGCGGCTACACCGAAGAAGAATACGGCAATCTTGTTACGGCGCTGTCCGAAGCTCTGCACGATGACGAGTCGGAAAAGGAGGACGGCGACACCGAGCCCGAGGCGCCACCGGAGGAACCGTTCACCGAGCCCGGCGACCTCTGGCTGCTGGGCGCTCACCGGCTATACTGCGGCGACAGCCTAAAAATGGGCGACGTCCAGAAAGCAACCGACGGGCAACGCGCCGACCTCGTTTTTACTGACCCGCCATACGGCATGGGCAAAGAAAGCGACGGAGTCCAGAACGACAACCAGAACCAGAACGATCTCCTCGAGTTCAATAAGAAGTGGATCGCACTCAGCTTCTCGATCCTGAAGGAAAACGGGAGCTGGTACTGCTGGGGCATCGACGAGCCGCTCATGGATATTTACGCCTTTATCCTTCGGCCGATGATCGCAGCGAACCAGATCACATTCAGAAACTACATCACATGGGCGAAACACTCGGCCTTCGGCGTCAACAGTGAGCTCATGCGGAGCTACCCGAGGGAAACTGAGAAATGCCTCTTTGTTATGTGCGGCGTCGAAGGCTTCAACAATAACAAAGACCATTTCAATGACGCATACGAGGCGATCCTCGATTATATGATCGGAGAGGCTCAGAAGGTCGGTCTCAAGGCCAAGCAGCTCACGGAGATAACCGGCGTTCAAATGTGGGGGCACTGGTTTAGCAAATCACAGTTCACACCGATCCCGGAGTGGCACTACAAAAAGCTCCAGCAGGCATTTAAGGGCCGAGCCTTCAGCCTTCCACACGATCAAGTGATGAAACTGCGCAACAAGCCGTCCGAGGCATACCAGAGCATGAAAGCAGAAGCGATGGAGCTGCGCGCCTTCTTCGACAACACACACAACGACAGCGACGAGCACGACATAATGACCGATGTGTGGCGTTTCCCGATCACAAACACAGCAGAAAGAGACGACGCAGGCGGGCACGCAACGCCGAAGCCGATCGCACTGTGCGAGCGGGCCATTCTGAGCAGCAGCCGGCCGGGCGAGCTCGTGGTCGACTTCTTCGGAGGCTCAGGCTCGACGCTCATAGCCTGCGAGAACACCGGGCGAACCTGCGCCATGATCGAGCTCGAACCCAAATGGTGCGACGTGATCGTGCGGCGCTACATCAAAACAACTGGAGACAATAACGTGCGCTGCGTCCGTCAAGGCCGAGAGCTACCGCGCGAGGAGATCGCCGCGATCTTCGAGCCTGACGAGGAAGGAGGTGAGCAGGAGTGACGCCCTGACATAATGAGCGAGAAGCCGATCACACAACGGATCAAGGACAGGCTCGCGGCCTACACCGCCATGCTGAGGGACATCGACAACCAGCTCGAGCGCCTCGACCGCATGGAGATGACGATGGCCTCCCCGCCCGGCCCTGATCTGACAGGTATGCCACGCGGATCCGGCACACCATCCGACCGCACCGGCATGATGGTGGAGCGGAAAATGGAGCTCGAGGAACAGATCGACCGGCTCAAGGCCGAGGAGAAGAAGGAGCGCAACGCCATCGAGGGCCTGATCCTCCAGCTCTCCGACCCCGACGAGCGCGCCGTCATCCGGCTGCGCTACTTCGACCGGGCTGACTGGGAGAGCACCTGCGGCGTCCTGTTCGGTGATCGGCGGGACTACGTCGACAGAGTGGACGCCTACCAGAACAGGACATACAAGATCCACGGCCGCGCCCTGCTCAACCTCGCCGCCGTGCTGGACGAGCTGGAGCCCCTGCCTGAGCCGCGGCAGTAAAACGCAGTAAAAGGAACAAAAGGGAAGTAAAAGGAATTGAAAAGCAGTAGCGACCCGTGCTATTCTATATCCTGCAAAAGACCGCCGGACACACGGGCAACGCCGTGACAATTCCGAGCGGCTGACCAGAGGAAAACCGAATAACAACCGACGGCAAGAGGCCGACGGGCGAACCAACGCCCGCCGGTCTCTTTTTGCGTATAGGAAGGAGGCGACGGCTATGCCGAAGAACAGCATCTCGGCGCAGCTCAGCAACCTGCAACAGCTCGTCGCTGACCTCGAGGCAATCGAGAACGGCGGCAAGAAGGCCATCAGCAACACCATCAAGGACGTCAAGGCCAGAGCCCCGGGCTGGATCGCTCAGGAGGTCACGGCCGTCTACAACATCAAGAAGTCGGAGATCACGCCCTCGGGCAGCGGAAAGCCGAAGAAGATGGCCGGCAGCATCCAGATCACCGGCGAGACCATCGAGGAGCTCGCCATCACCTACAAGGGCAGGCTCCTGACCCCTGTGCATTTCGGCATGACACCGAAGGCCCCGCCCCGCGGTAAGAGCTACACGCTGAAGGCGTCGGTGCTCAAGGGACAGAAGAAGGTAATCGGCCGCTATCTGAACACCCGTACCCCGGGCGGCCCGTTCTCGCAGCGATCGCACAATATTCTCATGGGGACAGGCAACACCAAGAGCGACGGCACGAGCTGGATCCCATTCCAGCGAATGAGCAAGACCCGCACCGACATCAAGAAGCTGACCACCATCTCGGTGCCGCAGATGATAACCAGCGACCGCACCAACGAGGCCATCATGCTCCGGCTCAACACTGAGACCAGCAAGCGCCTCGAGCACCACATGAAGCGAGCCCTCGGCCTCTAAGCCAGAGCCCACCAGAACGCCGCACAGCGCGTCCACAGCCGCACCCGACACCGAGCCCGGCCCACACCACCAGACGCGCACAGAGCGCGCCACAGCGCCGCGCAGACGCCTCCACGGCCACGCACAGCGCCGCAAGGTACTGTGACGGGCCCCTCTGGCCTGCGGTGCTGGCGAGCCCAAAAAAAGCGCAGCCGGGGAAAATTTTTTTCGGGCCGTTTCGTTTCGCCCGAGCGGCAGAAAGGAGGGAACGCCATGCCGAACCCAACCAACAACAAGCTCGTCGACAGTAAGACCATCGCGGCCCTGTTCGACATGACGCCCCGCCGAGTGCAGCAGCTCACCAAGGAGGGCGTCATCACCGCGGTCAAGGAAGGCAACGCCAACCGCTACGACCTGCTGCCGACGATCCAGAGGTACATCCGATACCTGACGGCCAAGGCCAACGGCCGGGAGCCGTCGAAGAAGGACAGCGAGATCGAGGGCCGGCGTCTGGAGGCTGAGGCCGACCTCAAGCGCAGCAAGGCAGACATCGCCGCCCTCCAGCTCAGCGAGCTCGAGGGCACCATGCACCGCAGCGAGGACGTCGAGGCTGTGATGACCGACCTCGTCTACAACATCAGGTCGATGCTCGTGGCCCTGCCGGGCCGTCTGGCCGTCGACGTCACCGGCGCAGCAACACCCGCCGAGGCGTCCGAGATCATCCGTACAGAGGTCTACAAGATCCTGACGGAGCTGGCCGGCTATAAATACGATCCCGAGGTGTATGCTCGGCGAGTAAGGGATCGGGAAGGCTGGAGCGAGCAGCTCGCCGATGACGCGGACGACTAAAAAAGCCGCCGCGAAGCTCAATACCGCCATCGCCGGAGCGGTCAAACGCTTCGCCCCGCCTGAGAGTCTGACCGTGGACGAGTGGGCCGACAAGCACCGCCGCCTCTCCCCGGAAAGCTCGGCCGAGGCCGGCCCGTGGCGTACCAAGCGCACCCCGTACCTCGAGGAGCCCATGCGGGCCTTTACGGATCCGAAGGTGCACAAAATAGTCATGGTGGCCGCCTCTCAGGTCGGCAAGTCCGAGCTCGAGCTCAACATCATCGGCTACATCATCGACCAAGACCCCGGCAGCATCCTCTACGTCCACCCGACCATCGACGACGCCCGGAAGTTCAGCCGCCTCCGCGTGGCCCCTATGATCCGCGACAGCAAACCCCTGAAGGCGAAGGTGCACGACGTCAAGGCCAAGGACAGCGGCAACACGATCCTTCAGAAGTCGTTCCCGGGCGGTATGCTCACTCTGACCGGCTCCAACAGCGCCTCGGCTCTGGCCTCCACGCCTGCCCGCTATATCATCGGCGACGAGCGCGACCGCTGGGCGACCAGTGCCGGCACCGAGGGCGACCCGTGGGCGCTGGCCGAAGCACGTCAGGCCACATTCTACAACGCCAAGGCGGTCGAGGTCTCCACCCCGACCATCAAGGGCAACAGCAACATCGAGACGAGTTTTTACCAAGGCACGCAGGAACGCTGGTGCCACCGCTGCCCCGAGTGTGGGGAGTACAGCGAGATCGTGTTCGACAATATCCACTTCGACCCGGAGGCCAAGAGGATCCGCGGGAAAAAGTCGTGGAGCCTCAAGAGCGGCGTCTCGTGGAGCTGCCCGGCGTGCGGCTGCCTGATCCCCGAGGACGTCATGCGAAAGCAGCCGGCCAAGTGGATCGCCGACAACCCGGACGCCTACAAGAAGGGCGTCCGTTCTTTTTGGCTCAATGCCTTCTCGAGCCCGTGGACTCCGTGGGAGAAGATCGTCCTCAAGTTCCTCGACGCCAAGGATGACCCGCAGCGCCTCAAGGTCGTCTACAACACCCTGCTCGGCCAACTGTGGGAAGATCGCGGCGACCTCGAGGACGAGGACACCATGCTCGCCCGCCGTGAGGACTACGGCACCCGCTCGGACGGCACCCCTGTGGAGCTGCCTGACGGCGTGCTCGTGCTGACCTGCGGCGTCGACACTCAGGACAACCGCCTCGAATACGAGGTAGTCGGTCACGGGAAGTACGGCGAGACGTGGGGCGTCGTCAAGGGCTACATCATGGGCCGGCCAGACACCCCGGAGGTCTGGCAGCGGCTCGATGACGTGGTCGACCACATCTACAAGTTCAAAAACGGCCGCGGCCTGAAGATCTCCATCACCTGCGTCGACTCCGGCGGCCACTTCACCCAAGAGGTCTATGAGGCGTGCCGGGCCCGCGTCGGAAAGCGCGTCTTTGCCATCAAGGGCAAGGGCGGCGACGGCATCCCCTTCGTCTCGCCCCCGAGCAAGGTGCCGATCCGCGACAACAAGCGGATCACCTGCTGGCTCTACACCATCGGCGTCGACGCCGGCAAGGCGACGATCATGGCTAATCTGAAGGTGCAGGAGCCCGGGCCAAAATACTGCCATTTCAACCGGCACCCCGACGCCGGTTATGACCTCAATTTCTTCAACGGGCTCCTCTCCGAGAAGCTGGTGCTCACGCACACGCGCCGCGGCGACCGCTGGGCGTGGGAGAAGCTGCCCGGGCACAACCGCAACGAGGCCCTCGACTGCCGCGACTACGCCATCGCCGGCCTCAAGATCATCAACCCCGACATGGACGCCATCGAGCGCCGCCTGCAAGGACTGGAGGAAAAACCGAAGGCCCCGCAACAGCGACGGCAGCGGCAACGGCACAACCGGGCCGACGCCTTCGACGACTGGTAAGGAGGACACACCACAATGAGAAAGACCCGCGAACAAATCGAGTACCAGCTCTCCATCAAGAGGAACCGGCTGGAGCTCTACCTGAAGCGAGAGGCCGAGATGCTGGACGGAGGCGTCCAGAGCTACGGCATCGGCTCGCGCAATCTGGCCCGCTACAACACCGACCTCGGATCCATCCGGGCCGCCATCAAACAGCTCGAGGCAGACATCGAAGCCCTCGAGGCCGCACTGAACGGCGAGAAGCCGCGAAAAGCTGTGGGAGTAGTGCCCCGAGACTGGTGAAAGAAGCCCCGAAAGGGGCTTTTTTCATAGGCCGACGCCGGGAGTTTTCGCTCCTTTTCTCCCGACTCGGCCATCTTCACCATGAAGGAGGTGAGCACCATCAGCAAAAGAAAAAGCAGAAGCCGCCCACAGAACAGGCGGCAGCAGCCGCGCCCTGTGAATAAGGGCTACGGCGACGCCGGCGCGAGCTGGCACAAGAAGGCGACCAAGGGCTTCAGAGCTATGAGCGGCAGCCCGAAGGAGGACATCGACGCCAACAACTACACCCTGCGGCAGCGTGCCCGGATGCTTTACATGGCGGCCCCGATCGCCACCTCTGCCATCCGCACCAACCGCACCAACGTCGTCGGCATCGGCCTCCAGCTCAAGAGTCGGATCGACCGCGAGGCGCTCGGCATGACGCAGGAGGCCGCCGACGCATGGCAGGCTCAGGCCGAGCGTGAGTTCGCTCTCTGGTCTGAGAACAAAAGGGCGTGCGACGCCACCGGCGTCAACAACTTCGCAGCCATGCAGCAGCTCGCACTCTCCTCGTGGCTGGTCAGCGGCGACGTGTTCGCCGTCGTGAAGCAGTACGAGCCGACGCTACTCACGCCCTACTCGCTACGCCTGCACCTGATCGAGGCCGACCGAGTCGCCACGCCAACGACCTCCGGCATCATCACCCCGATGCTGCTGACCACCGGCAAGGCGGCCAACGGCAACACCATCTACGACGGCGTCGAGGTGAACGGCGACGGCCAGATCGAGGCGTACCACATCCGCAGCACCTACCCCTTCGAGCTCGGCAGCACGACGACAACGTGGGCCCGTGTTCAGGCATACGGCGAGCGGACTGGCCTGCCGAACATCCTGCACGTCATGGAGAGCGAGCGCCCGGATCAATACCGCGGCGTCAGCTATCTCGCGCAGGTCATCGAGCCCCTGCTCCAGCTTCGCCGCTACACCGAGAGCGAGCTGACTGCGGCGGTCGTCGAGTCGTTTTTCACGGCCTTCATCAAGACCGAGGCAGGCGCCGGCGACAACCCGTTCAACGAGGTCGGGAGCAGCCTGCCGGAGGTGAGCCGAGATCCTAACGAGTACGAGATGGGCCCCGGCCAGATCAACATCATGGAGCCCGGCGAGGACGTGACCTTTGCAGACCCCAAGCGGCCGGCCAGTGGCTTCAACACCTTCCTGCGCGCCATCTGTGAACAGGTGGGCGCCGCACTCGAGATCCCGGCCGACCTTCTGCTCAAGAGCTTCAACAGCTCGTACAGCGCCAGCCGCGCCGCCCTGATGGAGGCGTGGAAGGCGTTCCGCATGAGGCGCAAGTGGTTTGTCGATGACTTCTGCACGCCGGTATATGAGATCTGGCTCTCTGAAGCCGTCGCCCGCGGCCGCATCAGCGCCCCGGGCTTCTTCGCAGATCCGGCGATCCGCGCCGCATACCTCGGCGCCGAGTGGATCGGCCCCTCTCAGGGACAGCTCGACCCGACGAAGGAGATCACGGCCGAGATCCTCGCCATCGGCGAAGGCATCACGACCAGAGAGCAGGCGACCATCCGACTCAACGGCGGTCAGTGGGACGCCAACGTCGACCAGCTCACTCGGGAAAACGAGAAGCTGCGCGCAGCGCAGGGGCAGGTCGACCAGAGCACAGCGGCCAGCGGCACGATCTCCGCAGCTCTGCGGGAGGCAATCGTCGCCGAGGCCATCAAAAGCATCAAGGAAGGAGACAAGCATGAGAACGCATAACACTCCCCGGCTCTGCGCCGGGCCTCAGACTGCGGGCACGCCGATCAAGTTCTGGAACGTCGCCAGCATCGGAGACGACGAGGGCGAGATCACCCTCTACGGCGACGTCGTGAGCCGTCAGCCTGTGGACTGGTGGACGGGCGAGCCCGAGCCCGGCCTCTACATCGCGCCCGAGAGCTTCATGGAGGATCTCGCGGCCGTCAAGGGCAAGAGCAACATCACCATCAAGATCAATAGCTGCGGCGGCGACCTCTACACCGGCATCGCCATCCACAACGCCATCAAGGGCCTGACCGGCCACAAGGTCGTCGTCGTGGAAGGCATCGCGGCCAGCGCGGCCAGCGTCATCGCCTGCGCGGGCGACGAGGTACAGGTCTATCCCGGCAGCATGGTGATGATCCACGGCGTCGCCGGGCTGCTCTACGACTACTACACCCTCGCAGACCTGAAGAAGCTCCAGAAGGACTTCGACGCGAGCGAGCGGGCCATCGCGGAGATCTACCACGCCAAGACCGGCCTCGAGGTCGACCAGCTCCGCAGCATGATGACCCGCGAGACGTGGATGGTCGGGCAGGAGGCCATTGACAACGGCTTTGCCGACACCCTGCTCACAGACGAAGGCCCCGACGTCACCCTGAGCGCCGACAAGAAGGTGCTCCTCGTCGCCGGCATCCGGCACGACGTCAAGGGCTTCAGACACATCCCGGGGACGATCCCCATCGACAACAGCATCCATGCCGCCCCTGCGGCTGGAAATAAACACGCGGCCGCCAAGAACGACGGCCCCAAGAAGGAGGACAACAAGACCATGACCCTCGAAGAAATGAGAGCACAGCACCCCGACGTCGTGGCTCAGATCGAGCAGCAGGCGGCCGAAACTGCCAGAACGCAGGAACGCGCCCGCATCGAGGCCATCGACAGCATCGCCGCAAGTGTGGGCGACGCGCAGCTCGTCAGGGACGCCAAGTACGGCGAGACCCCCTGCACCGCTGAGCAGCTCGCGCTCAAGGCTATGCAGAAGCAGGCGGCCCTCGGTGCCAAGCACCTGAAGGACGCCAAGGCTGACAACGACGAGTCCGGCGCTGCCGGCGTCGGCGCTGCCCCTAACGGCGGCGAGGAAGGCAGCGAAAACGACGACAAGGCAAAGGTGGACGCCATCGTCGGCCTCTACAACTCCACCAAGTCTCAGAACGGAGGTAAGAAGTAATGAGCAAGAGACTGGACGAAAACCTCGGCAACGTCGGCTATGACGGCCTGATCGTTGCCAACGAGCCCGTCGCTGATGTGTTCACCGTGACCATCCGCAAGGAGGCCACCGCCGCAGCCACCTATAAGCGCGGCACCGTGCTGGCCCTGTCTGCCGGCACCGCCGGCGACGGCAAGCTGGTGATCCTCGGCTCCACCGCGACCACCAACGAAACCCTGACCGCCAACTGCATCCTCGCCGAGCACGTGGAAGTCGGCACCACCGCGGACGTGACCGTGCTGGCCTACCGCACCGGCCACTTCGCCCGCAACAAGCTGGCCGTCGCAAGCGGCTACACCCTGAAGGCGACCGACGAGGAGGAGCTGCGCAAGGCCGGCATCCTGCTCTCCGACGCCATCGAATACTAAGAGAAGGAGGACAACAAAATGCCTTTTAACTTCTACGACACCCACACGCTGCTCATGGCCGTGCAGCAGCTCACCCCTGCTGCGACCTTCCTGCGTGACCGCTACTTCCCCACCAACGACGCGAGCGACATCTTCGCCACCGACGACGTGCTCGTCGAGTTCCGTGACGGCAGCAAGAAGCTGGCGCCCTTCGTGGCCCCTCGCAAGGGCGGCGTCACCGTCCTGCGCGCCGGCTACAATATGGAACGCTACACCCCGCCCTTCGTGGCTCCCCGTCGCGTCCTGACCCTCGACGAGCTGCGCAAGCGCGGCTTCGGCGAGGCTCTCTACTCTCAGCTCACCCCTGAGCAGCGCCAGCAGACCCTCATCCTGCGCGACGCTGACGAGCTGGGCGAGCTCATCACCAACCGCGAAGAAGCGATGGCCGCCGAGACCATGCTGACCAATGGCTGCGTGATGAAGCACATCGCCGACGACGTCGACAAGGCCGACGAGATGGATATCCGTTTCTACTCCGAGGCCAGCAACCCCGCGACCTACACCCCGACGGCCAAGTGGGACGCCACCGGCGGCAAGATCCTGAAGGATCTGGAGGCCATGATCCGTATGCTGACCAAGCGCGGCCTCCGCGCTTCTGATCTGGTCTGCTCCCCGGACGTGGCTGACACCATCATCAACGACGCGGCCGTGCAGAAGCTCCTCGACAACCGCCGCATCGAGATCGGCAACGTGGAGCCTGAGCTGCTGCCTGACGGTGCTGCCATCGTGGCCCGCCTGAACGTCCTCGGCCGCATCATCAGCGTCATCTCCTACGACCTGACCTACACCGACGACGAGGGCAACGACAAGCTCTACATCCCGTCCGGCAAGTGCGTCCTCACCGCTCCCGGCGCTGGCCGCACCGCCTACGGCGCCGTCTCTCAGGTCGAGCAGAGCGACGGCGAGTTCCACACCTACGCCGGCCGCCGCGTGCCGAAGTATGTGAGCAGCGCCGAAGGCAACAGCCGCACGCTGACCATCTCCAGCCGCCCGCTGATGATCCCCAACAACAAGAACCCGTTCATCGTTGCGGACGTCCTGACGGACTGAGCGCAGCAGAAAGGAGCAGAGCATGATCCAGATCATCAAGGGCACCTTCGGCTACTATAACGGCCGCAAGGTGATCCCCATCACTGAAGCAGACGGCCCTCAGAAGTTCGACGACGAGCTGGAGGCCCGTCTGGTGAAGGAAGGCGTCGCCAAGTACATCGGCGAGCTGGGCGAGACTGCCGAGCAGCCCGCACCCGCTCCCGGCGACGACGCCGACGAGCCTGCCAGCACCAACACCGCGGCCGACGAGGCCCCTGAGTACAACGAGGACATGAAGCTCGACGAGCTGAAGGAAGTGGCCGCGCGCTATGGCGTGGACGCCTCTGCTATGCGCAAGAAGGCCGACGTCATCGCTGCCATCGAGGCCGCCAAGGCCGAGCAGCCTGATGACGGTGCCGACGACGAGGAGCCCCCTCAGATCGGCGCCGCCGATCCTGTCTGATGGCCTTCAGCTTCAAGGCGATGGTCGAGGCCGACCGCCGGCGCACGTTTCTCAATCTCGACGAGTTCGGTGAGAAGCACACCGTCGAAGGCCGGGCCATCGCTGCCGTGCTGGACGACAACGCCCTGAAGGAACGCCAAGGGGGGCAAGAGCTGAGCGTCGCGGAGTCCTCTCTGCTGCTTTACGCAGCGGTCGAGGATCTGCCCGCTCGGCGCCCGGCGGGCGAAGGGCTCAACGTCGACGGCCGCGAGTACATCGTCAACGACTGGAGCGAGGACATGGGGATCGCCACCGTGGCCCTCGGCCAGACTGTCACCATGTAGGAGGTGCCCCATGTCCATCGTCAACAGCATCGAAACCGTCCGGGACTGGCTGACCGCCGAGGTCTGCCCTCTGGTCAAGTTGAAGCTCCCCGACGACAACGCAACGGACGCCTCCTACCCATACAAGCTGGTAAACCCGGCCGCGTTCTCGCTTTTCGTACCATCGAAGGACAGGACGCCCCCGAACATCGCCGTGCCGATCCCGTCGGTCTGCGTGCAGATCGTTCAGGGCGACGACGACCTGCTCCAGAGTGCCCGAGACATCAAGATCCGGCTCTGCTTCTCAGCGTGGGATCCCGGCTACCACGGGCCCGACATCTTCAAGCCGAAGGGCGACGGCAGCGGCACCTACATCCAGCAATACAACGAGGCGGCGGCCTCCTACTTCGTGAAGAACGGAGAGGGCTGGCGTGACGCATGGAATTTTGTGGACACAGCTCTCCGGCTGATTGAAAACGCCGAGTACCTCGGCGACCTCCGCGTCATCAAAGAGAAGGGCATCACCTTCGGCCCTGTCACGGAGCAAGACGCCGTCCCCGACTTCTACCCGTACTGGTTTGCATGGGCTGAGTTTTCCGTCGAGGAGACCCTGACCCGCAACCCGAAAAGCTACCAACACCTGCTTTAAGGGCAGCCGCTCGGCTGCTCTAATTTCATGCAAAGGAGGATAAGCAGATGGCAAACGAATACCTCTACGGCGCCTACGGCCACATCGGCGAGACCGTGGCACAGAGCGCCGTGCAGGCGGGCACCACGCCGGTCTATATCGGCACGGCACCCGTCAACCTCGTGCGCGACTTCGGCAAGGCCGGCATCATCAACGCGCCGATCAAGATCACCAGTCTGGTCGACGCTCAGAAGAAGATCGGCTACTCGTCCGACTGGGGCACCTTTACCCTGTGCGAGGCCGTGTACGCGCATTTCAACAACACCCTCGGGAACATCGGCCCGATCTACGTCATCAATGTGCTCGACCCCTCCGCGGGCAAGCACCGCAAGGAGACGGCCACCACCAAGACCCTCACCTTCACCGGCGGCCGCGCCGAGTTCGCCAGCGACAAGATCATCCTCGACACCCTGACCATCGCAAAGAATGACAGCGGCAACTACGTCGAGGGCACCGACTACGCTGTGGACTATAACTTCACCAAGGGCACGGTCATCATCACCAGCCTGAAGGACGACGCGCAGCTCGCCGGCAGCCTGACGGCCAGCTTCAGCGAGGTGGACGACTCTGAGATCGCAGACAGCGACATCATCGGCGGCGTCACCTCCTCCGGCGAGTACAGCGGCCTGAGCGCGATCGCGCTGCTCTATCCCGAGCAGTTCGCGGTCTGCAATCTGATCGCGGCCCCCGGCTGGAGTCACAGCCCTGCCGTCTACAACGCCATGCTGACGACCTGCAAGAAGATCAACGGCCACTGGGACGCCTTCGTCGTGGCCGACCTGCCCCTCGTGGACAGCACCGCGCAGGCGGTCGACACGATCACCAAGGCGATCGCATGGAAGAAGGCCAACGCCTTCACCGGCGAGCGCTCTAAGGTCTACTGGCCGCAGGCTGTGGACAACCTCGGCAACGTGTTCCACCTGAGCACGCTGGCCGTGGTCGAGCTCATGCGTGCCGACTTCAGCCACAACAGCGTCCCGATGGAGACCTGCGGCAACAAGGCGATCCCCGTCATCAAGCAGTATTTCGGCGCCAACGCGAAAAACCGCGGCTTCGACCAGCAGAGCGGCAAGGAGCTGACGCAGAACGGCATCAGCACCGCCGTGGCATGGGGCGGCGAATGGGTACTGTGGGGCGACCATACGGCTGCCTACACCTACGGCGCAGACGTGGATCCTCGCGCGATCTTCGACGTCTCCATGCGGATGCTCATGCACATCACCAACGACTTCCAGCGCGAGTGGAGCCCGGAGATCGACGAGCCCATGACCCGCGCGCTGAAGGATCGCATCATCAACCGCGAGCAGGAGAAGCTCGACGGCTATGTCAGCATGGGCGCGCTGCTCGGATCCCCTGTGATCCTGTTCCTCGAGAGCGAGAACAGCACCACCGACGTGATGAATGGCGACTTCCGCTGGGACATCGCCGTCACCCCGACCCCGCCCCTCAAGTCTGCGAGCGTCTACGTCGCATACACCGACGCGGGCTTCTCTGTCTACTACGAAGGAGGTGACGAGTAATGGCAAACCTGTGGCTCGACCTGAAGGGCCCCATCCTCGCCGATACCGTCTATGTGGACGGCGTTCTCGCCGCCAAGGACGTGACCATCGCCCTGCCTCCCGTCAACCTTGTGACGGCTGACTTCAAGGCGATGGGAACCTACACGGCGCCGCTGCCCGGCCAGATCGAGGCGATGGAGGCATCCATCACCAAGATCGGCATTGACCTCGGCCTGCGCAGCCTCGTCAAGCTGACGAGCAAGACCATCGAGATCCGCTGGGCGCAGGACGTCAAGCTCTCCGACGGCTCCACCAAGACCGAAGGCTGCAAGGCGTTCCTCCGCTGCGTCTCCAAGGGCATCCCCGGCCTGAACGTGGATCCCGGCAACGCCAGCGAGAACGAGATCGCGCTGGCCGTCAGCCGCTACCAGCTTTTCGTCGCTGGCAACGAATACTGGCTGATCGACCAGCTCAACACCATCATGCGCGTCGGCGGCGTCGACTACGCCAAGGACATCCGCAGCGTCCTGTAACAAGAAGGGCGTCGCCTCCGGGCGGCGCCCTCTATTTATCGAAAGGAGACACACATGGAAAAACTGACACTCCAGAACCCCATCACCATCAACGGCAAAAAGGTCAAGACTCTGACCTATGACACCGACGCGATCACCGTGGGAATGTTTGCCGATGCTGAGGCCCGCAAGCTCCGCGCGACCTCCAACAAGGGCGGCGGCAGCGCCGGCGCCTGCGAGCTCGACTACTCCCTGCACGCCTATCTCGCCATGATGGCGATCGTCGCCGTCAACAGCGACATCGACGTCAGCGACCTCGAGCGCATCAGCGGCCCCGACGTCATGGAGCTTATGAGGATCGGCCGAAATTTTACTACGGCGAGGTCGGCGGCACAATCCGAGGAAAGCGGCTCGGAGAGCTCGTCCGAGACTACTCACGAGCCTTCCACACCTCAGTCGGCGAGCTCCGACGGGAACGCCTGACCGACTTCCTGACGGAATACTACGAGGCAGCCGAGGAGGCCAAGCGGCAACGCGACAAGGCCGCCTCAATGCCCCGGAATAACTTCAGGAAATACAGAAGGAGGTGACACTGATGGCAGGCAAAAACAAGATCATGCAGGCCGTCGTCAGCTTCGCCGGCACCATCGACCCCTCCCTCGGGAAGGCGATGGACAACGTCGCGGGACACCTCGACAAAGTAAACTGGAAGGCCGTTGCCGTCGGTGCTGCCGTGGGCGGCATCGCTGTGGCGACGGGCAAGGCGGTCGTCGAGGCCGGGAAGTATCTGGCAGAGCTGGGCGACGACTACAACAAAGCCATGAACCAGCTCTCCGCATCTACCGGCGCCACCGGCGACGAGCTGGACGCGCTGGGCGAGAGTGTAAAAAACATCTACGCGCAGAACCTCGGCGAGGACTTCAACGACGTGGCCGAAGGGCTGGCCGCTACGCAGAAAGCGAGCGATCTGGCCGGCGAAGCGCTGGAGCAGGCCACCGCGGCCGGCTTCGTGCTGCGTGACACCTTCGACTACGACATCAGTGAAAGCGCCAGAGCCGCCTCGGCTCTGATGAAAAACTTCAACATCAGCGCCGAAGAAGCCTACGGCCTAATCGCCACCGGCGCACAGAACGGCGCAGACAAAAACGGCGACCTGCTCGACACCCTGAACGAATACTCGGCGCAGTTTGCGGCCCTCGGCCTGAGCGCCGACCAGTTCATGGGCTCCCTCGTGGAAGGCGCTGACGCCGGCCTGTTCAGCATCGACAAAGTGGCCGACGCCGTCAAGGAGTTCAACATCAGAGCGAAAGACGGCAGCGACAGCAGCGCCGAAGCCTTCAAGGGCCTCGGCCTCAACTCCGACAAAATGTTCGCGGCCTTTGCAGCCGGCGGCGAGACCGCGCAGGCTGCATTTTTCGACACCGTCGAGGCTCTGAACAAGCTCGAGGATCCTCTCAAGCGCAACGAGATCGGCGTCGCACTGTTTGGCTCGCAGTTCGAGGATCTGGAGGCGGGCATCCTGCCCGTGCTCGGTGACATCGAGACCGCAGCCTATGACGGCGCCGCCGCGCTCCAGCAGATCAACGACGTCAAGTACAACGACCTCGGCTCTGCCTTCGAGGCGGTCAAGAGGTCGGCCGAAGTGGCCCTACTGCCTATGGCGTCGATGATCGCCAACACGCTGACATCGTTGGCCCCAATTCTGACCGACACCTTCGAGGAAATCAGCCCGGTCATCACCGACACGCTCAACGCTTGTATGCCGTTTGTGCAGGACTTCCTCGTCGGCATGGGCGACACCCTGAAGAAGGTCATGCCGATGGTCACGGAGCTGGCTGCGGGCATCCTGCCACTACTGGCTCAGCTCGTGGGCTCGTTCCTGCCGCCTCTGCTCGACCTCGCACAGCAGCTACTCCCACCGCTCATGCAGATCGTTCAGGCTATTCTACCGCCGATCGCCAGCATCCTTGCCACCGTGCTCCCGATGCTGACGCAGATCATCTCGACTGTGCTGCCTGTGCTGGCGAACCTGATCGCCGCGCTGCTGCCGGTCATCACCCCGCTGCTGGAGGTTGCCCTGCAAATCGTCAACAGCGTCATCATGCCGCTGCTGCCTCCGCTGATGCAACTGATCGAGGCCCTGCTGCCCCCGGTCGTGAGCCTGCTCAATGCGATCTGTCTCTTATACACATCTGACGCTG
>ENA-OYXW01000253-OYXW01000253.1-human-gut-metagenome-genome-assembly--contig:-NODE-253-length-19676-cov-34.748025_pt1 | contig 19676 bp, 10 predicted proteins | sample MGYA00243977_ERZ653436 | MGnify/ENA primary metagenome ERZ653436 (study PRJEB26926, sample SAMN06165001) | human gut metagenome | biome: ENVO:00009003; feature: ENVO:2100002; material: ENVO:00002003...
TGTTGCTCAGGTGCTTATAAAAAATATTAAATTATAGTGTTGCGGAAATTAGAATATACTAAAAGAAAGCCAGCAGGGGAAATTCCTGCTGGCTTTTATTTTATTCATGATTGAATAGCCACCCTAAAAAGCTAGAGTCATGATTATTGTTTAATTATCCCAAATGCTGAATCCTGGTCTTTCATTTGACTGGAACTGTGCACCGTCATTGATTTCATCGCCACTATTCAAGGTTTCAGATGGACTAGCAGCGAGGATTAACTCATTAGAGATGTTCATAACATCCATATTTGATAACCATTGGTTGTTGGAGTTACAGACTCTTTGGCAATGTACTTTACGGTAATCTTCTTCAAGGATTTTGTTTTATTCGCAGTAAATGTTACAGTTTGCTCATAAGATGCATCTACTGTAGCTACTTCTGGTTTATCGCTTGAATAAGTAATCTCTGCACCTTCCACTGCTGGAGTTAAAGTAGCAATAGGAGCAATAAATAGCGTAATAATTTATTCATAATCTTAACTTTTAAATTGTTTATATTTAGGGTTTTAATTTCTTTCTAGTGCAAAATTAAGCAATTATTCAATACGATGCAAGTTTATTTGATGGAAAAACCTTTTTGAAACATTTTTATAATCGTTTCGAACACTTTTTTTTCTGTAAAAACTTGGTTTTGTGGTTTTTAAGTCTTAATTTTGCAGCGCTAATCAAAACATTATAATTATGAGAAGAAAATTACTACAATGGACACTTGCTATGATTGCAGCAGCCCTGCCAGCTATACCATCTCTGGCACAAATACCTGATGGCTATTACGACTCTCTGAAAGGCAAGAAGGGAGCCGAACTGAAAAACGCAATACACGATATCATCAAAACAGCTAAAGTGTATGGCTATGGAAGCGGTAAAGAAAAAACATGGTGGGGATTCTGGGATACAGACCGGGATGAAAACGGATACTATATCGACCGATACTCTGCCCAGAACGAATGGGAGAAAGCAACCTCACAAGGTACACCTGGTGCAGCCATGAACATAGAACACTCTTTCCCTAAAAGCTGGTGGGGAGGAGCAAGCAACCAAGCATATAAAGATCTCTACAACCTGATGCCATGCAAAGCCAGAATCAATTCTACCAAAAGCAACTTCCCTATGGGAAAGGTGGAAAGTGGCGATAAAGGCAATGGTTGGACCAAAGTGGGCAGAGGCAGCGACGGAAAAATGTATTGGGAGCCTGCTGATATGTGGAAGGGCGACTTTGCCCGTGGCTACATGTATATGGCTACCACCTACCAGCACTTCAACTGGACCGGAACCCAAGCCCTGCAGATTCTGCAGAAGGGCAACTACCCAACACTGCAGAAATGGGCTTACACCTTATACATACAATGGGCTAAAGGTGACATGCCTGATAAATTGGAAATCCAACGTAATGAAGAGGTATTCAAGATTCAAGGCAACCGCAACCCATACATCGACTTCCCTAACCTAATGGAATATGTATGGGGCGACAGCATCGACTATGCTTTCGATCCTGCCAAGACCCTGAAGGCAACAGAATACAAGGGCGGAACTGGTGGAGAAGGTGGTGGCGGAACCATCGACCCAACCCCTAATCCAGAAAAGCCTTCAGTAGAAACACTGATGAACGAAGACTTTACCAAGAGTAAAGGTGGCTGCACGGAAACTATCAACAGAAACGAAAGTGGCTACAAGAATATATGGATGCAGACTTCACAATATGGTTGGAAGGCTTCAGCATATACAGCAAGCAACAAGAAGAACCATGCCGCAGATGCCCTCCTCTCAACACCGGAGATAGACCTTACGGAATATAACAATGCAACACTGACTATCAACCAGGCTGTCAACTTCGTCAAAGGTAAGGGACACGAATATCTGTCAATAGAAGCATTGGTTACCAATCCGGAAACCGGCGAAACTGAGACATCATTGCTCGATGATTTCGTGGTACCACAAAAAGATTCGTGGGAGTTCAACGATTATAACCTCGATTTGTCACAGTATTGTGGAAGCAAGTTACAACTCCGTTTCCGCTACACCAGCGATGAAACCATCTGCTGTACCTGGGAAATCAAGAAGATGTCGGTAAAGGGAACCAAACCTGTGGGAACAGGCATCAACCAGACACAGATATCAACTTCTACCGATATCGACTTCAGTCAGCCATATCAGGTATACACCATTGATGGAAAGAAGACCAGCCTCAGCAACGGCTATAAGGGAATCTTAATCATCAAACAAGGTAAGAATGCTAAGAAAATCATGAAATAACAGAAATCATTAAGCCCATCTTGCATCGCCTGATACAAGATGGGCTTTTTCTTTATGATTTAGCTTGAACCATTTCCAACATGATTTCTATCAACCTTGGAACACCATACTGTTCTACCTCGTCCTCTTTCACCCAGATATAATCATCAGGGAGCAGGGGGCGGGTTTCTGTTTCCTGCAGATAGAAGTCGGCAAGGAGGATGCGATGGGTAAGTACATGCTTCACATCCTTAGCCAGGAGAAGAGGATTATGGACAAAGGCAGGCAGTTGCGGAGCATCTGATGCGTTATATGGTTCCCACAATCCTTGCCAGATATCACCCTCACCGCGACGGTGGATAGCCACTTCGCCTTTACACCTTATATATATATAGGAGAGATGGCGCGTTTTCACCTTCAGTGTCTTGTTCTTCACCGGCAACTCCTCTACCCTTCCTGTTCTCAACGCCTCACAGGTTTCGGCAAGCGGACAGACAAGACATTTTGGAGATTGAGGAGTGCACTGGATAGCTCCGAAATCCATCATACCCTGGTTATAGGCAGCAACAGGCGATAATTCTGTATCAGAAAGTTGCTGAGCAGACGAAGCAGGCAAGAGTGATTGAGCCAACGCAGCAAACTCTTTTTTCCCCTGCGTTGAGTTGATAGGAGTATCTATTCCGAAGTAACGTGAAAGAACCCGGTACACATTGCCATCTACTACTGCCGCCGGAATATCAAAGGCAAAAGAACCGATGGCTGCTGCAGTATAATCGCCCACCCCTTTCAGGGCTTTGATACCTTCAAGCGTATCAGGGAAATGACCGAGCACCACAATCTGTCTGGCAGCAGCATGAAGGTTGCGGGCTCGCGAGTAATACCCCAATCCCTGCCAGAGTTTCAAGACATCATCCTCGCTGGCAGCAGCCAAGTTTTCAACCTTGGGATAGGTCTTCATGAACCGCTCCCAATATTCCCATCCCTGTGCGATGCGGGTTTGCTGAAGGATGATTTCGCTCAGCCAGATAGCATAAGGATCCTTGGTTTCGCGCCAAGGCAAATCCCTACCATTCTCACGAAACCAATGGATAATGACAGCCGAAAAACTATTCATAAAATTCAATGTTCAAATCTCAATGTTCAAAGTAATCACTGTTCCGGATATTGCTCGTAAATCTTCAGACCGAACTCATTCGCCAAGGCATAGGCATGCTCCATGATATCGGCGAGAATGTGCTCGTAATTCACCCATACCTTATCCTTAATGAAGAAATAGAACTCGATAGGGAGACCGCATTGCGTGGCTTCCATGTGGCGCACCATCAATGTGAGATCGGTATTGACCTCCGGACGCTGGCGCAGATACTTCTCCATGAATTTACGGTAAAGCTGGAGATTGGTAGGGGCAAGGGCTGCAGGATTCTTTAAATCCTCAATATCCTTCCCTTCTTGTATATCTTTATCTATCGCCTTCTGCAACGACTCCTTCAACTTAAACGAATCTTTGGTGGCGAAATGCTTGGCAAGCAGATTACGTTTTAATGTCTCATCCACCAGACGGACACTACGGAAATCGAAGTAAACCACGCGCTTCACTCTTCGTCCACCACTCTTCTGCATACCAATCCAGTTCTGGAACGAACCATTCACCAGGGTAATAGGCGAAATGGTAACGATGGTGTTATCAAAGTTGCGCACCTTCACGGTCGTGAGTGACATATCCTCAACGATACCATTGGCATCCACCGACTTCACCGTAATCCAGTCGCCCTTATGCAACATATCATTGCTGGTAAGACGCACACCAGCCGCCAATCCCGTGATGGTATCCTTAAAGACCAGCATCAGGACTGCCGAGGTAGCACCCAAACCGGCAAAGAGGGTCATCGGGTTCTTGCCCAACAGGATGGCAACCACCACCACGCCAGCCACAAAGAGCATCAATACCTTGAGAACACCGCAGAAAGTATGGAAATACTGCTGAGCCGACGAGCGTCGTTCCTGAGAATCCTCCAATCCTTTGAAAGACCCGATGAAGACCAGAGCCGTACGCACCGACATCACCACGATATAGATGCCCGTAACCCGCTCCAATATCTCCTTGAATATCGGATACTCCAGATAAATCAGCGGCATGAGCGACCATATCACCACAGCCGGCACAATATGGCAAGCCGAGGTGAGCACCTTCTTGTTCAGCAGAATATCATCCCAAGCGATAACCGTCTTATCAGTAATCTTACTGATGAGCGGAACCAGTATCTTGCGACACAGGAAATCGCTCAACATTGCCAAGAGGATGGCAGTAATGGTGAGCAAGATATGGCGCAGCATCGGCACGAAATCACCAGTGACTCCTGCCCATGTTATCATTTCATCTACAAACTTACGAATTTCCTCCATAAAACTATTAACTATCAACTATAAACTATCAACTAACGCTCACGGTTGGCAGAGCAAAGTACATACTTTATCTGCAAAGTGTCTGGCATTATTGCCATGCATGATACCATTGTTAATGATGGCGAAACAGAGTTCATGACCATTGGCTGCGGTACAGTAACCCGCCAATGAGATGATGCCCGTCAGCGTACCCGTCTTTGCTTTCACATTGCCATGCACAAAACTGTTCTTCATACGCTTCTTCAACGTACCGTCAACCCCACCGATAGGCAGCGAATGCTTCAGATGGTCCATGATATTACCGTTGAGATAAGCATAACGCAGCAGTTTCACCTCCAGTTCGGCACTGAGATAATTATAGAGCGAAAGCCCCGAGCCGTCAGCCAGTTTATATCTTGCCGGATCGAGTCCTATCTTACGGATAAGCTGTCTTTCCACATTCCGGGCACTCTTGGCACTCGCCCATTTATTTCCCGTAGAAGCCGCAATCTGATAATACATGCTCTCGGCATAGAGATTATCACTCTCCTTCATCATCTTGTGCAGAATCTGATCCATCGTATGGAATCGGGTACAGACCGTAAAGGCACTCGCAGGGCAAGTCTTCTCTGAAGCCCCAAAGCAGGAATATTCGATGCCCTCCTCACGGAGCTTGGCAAGAAACTTATCCATAAAGATATCCTTGCGCTGGAACACCAGTGGCGAAAGCACCGGATTGTCATCATCCCAGCACCAGCCTTCACCCAACAGGTCGGCATCCTTCAAAGAGCGGTCGGCATAGATGCTGCCACGGATGGTGTCAACACCCATATCCTTCAGACTATTAACAAATGCCGACATATCATCGCTGTTGAAACGGGGATCCATGCCGCCTATACAATAGACATCACCCGTCAACACCCCATTCTCAATGGTACCGGTATATTTCAGAGTGGTTTTAAACTGGTAAGAACCGCCCAACTTATCGAGCGCCGTAATGGCAGTCAGGAGCTTCATCGTACTTGCCGGACGCATCAGCTGTCGTTCATTTCTCTGATAGATACAAGAGTCAGCAGACAGGTCCCAGACCATCAGTCCTACCTGTGATGTTTCGAACATCTTGCTCTCAAGGAGTTTATCAATACCCACCTTCACCGATTCGGGCCAAGGCAATTCCTGAGTCAGCGTATCCGCTGCCAGGGAATCAACGAGTGTAGAATCGGAAACATCCTTCTCATCAACCGTTTCTATTCCCTCATCTTCAATCACATTCTGGGCCTGCACCGGTACAGAGATCCATACCATCATCAGACCCAACAGCATATATATTATCTTTTTCATCACAATCAGTTCACCGGAACATAAAAGAAATTATTTATTTTTGATTCTCTCCATAAACGCCTCTTCATTATCCGGCTGAACGGTCACAATATTCTTATGTCCGTATTCGATGACCACACAATGGTCTAATCCGAAGAAAGTCTTGGCGATGTGCACATCAATGACATCACATAGCGGCACATTCCTGTTGGAAGAGAACCTGCCCTCATTGATGATGAGATATTCCATCTCCTCATCCAGGTCTATCGGTTTTACCATCTTGAAGGTATAGGTTGTATTCAGTATGCGCTCTATCATGCCCACGATGATGATAGCCACAAAGATGCCGATGATAGCCAGTTTGACCCAGAAGAAGTAGAGAGCCAGGATTGCGAACACCGCCACACCGATACGTGCCGTCAGCGTAAAGCGCTTATGAAAAGTTCTATCTGCCATAACTTTGATTTATTACCTTATATTATTGTCGTTTTTACGACCTTTTGATAGTCTAAAAGACTATATAACCTTAAATTTCGCTGCAAAATTACAAAAAATCCCTCTCTTATTACTCATTTTAAAGATTAATTATTACTTTTGCAACGAATTAAGAATTAATTCTGAGAGAATGGGGCTGTTTTATAGATAAAAACACCTATTCTTAAAATTGAAATTAGATAAGAATAAACTCAATGGTTTATAAGTATGATTTTCTGATTATCGGCTCAGGAGTTGCCGGTATGAGTTACGCCCTGAAAGTAGCCAGAGCGCATAAAGGTAAGGTGTGTATGATTTGCAAGACCTCGCTCGACGAGGCTAACACGTCATTCGCACAAGGTGGTGTGGCGTCAGTTACCAACTTGGAAGTGGATAACTTCGACAAGCACATACAGGATACTATGATTGCTGGTGATTATATCAGCGATTATAAAGCAGTGAAGCAGGTTGTCACTATGGCACCGAAGCAGATCAAGGAGCTCGTGCAGTGGGGCGTCAACTTCGATAAGCAGCAGGACGGCAAGTTCGACCTACACCGTGAGGGCGGTCACAGCGAGTTCCGCATCCTTCATCATGCAGATGATACGGGTGCAGAAATCCAGCGCGGTCTGATGGAGGCTGTGCGCAACTGTCCGGATATCGATATCAAGGAAAATCATTTCGCCGTGGAGATTATCACTCAGCACCACTTGGGTGCCCGTGTTACTCGCCGCACTCCTTATATCAACTGTTACGGAGCCTACGTTCTGAATCCTGAAACCCAGAAGGTGGATACCTATCTGAGTAAGGTTACCGTGATGTGTACCGGTGGATGTGGTGCCGTCTATCAGACTACCACCAACCCTGTCATTGCTACAGGCGATGGTGAGGCGATGGTTTACCGTGCCAAGGGAACCGTAGCCGATATGGAATTCGTACAGTTCCACCCTACAGCTCTCTATCATCCAGGAGAAACCCATCCTGCATTCCTCATCACCGAGGCGATGCGTGGATACGGCGGCATCTTGCGTCTGCCTAACGGCGAAAGTTTCATGGAGAAATATGATAAGCGATTGAGTCTGGCTCCTCGCGACATCGTGGCCCGTGCCATCGATAAGGAGATGAAGATTCATGGATTGGATCATGTCTGTCTGGATGTAACCCATAAGAATCCTGAGGAGACCAAGCATCACTTCCCTAATATCTACGCCAAGTGTCTGAGTATCGGCATCGATATTACCAAGGAGTATATCCCTGTTCGTCCTGCCGCTCACTATATGTGTGGTGGTATCAAGGTAGATTTGAACGGCTGTTCAAGCATCAACCGTCTCTATGCACTGGGCGAATGTTCATGCACAGGTCTGCACGGCGGTAACCGTCTTGCCAGCAACTCGCTCATCGAGGCTGTGGTTTATGCCGAGACTGCTGCCAAGCACAGTATTGAGCATGTAGATGAATACGACTTCAATGAGAAGGTACCAGCATGGAATGATGAAGGTACTTTGACCAACGAAGAGAAGGTGCTGATTACACAGAGCGTGAAAGAGGTTGGCGAATGCATGAGCAACTATGTAGGTATCGTGCGCAGTGACCTCCGTCTGAAACGAGCATGGGATCGTCTCGACCTTCTCTACGAAGAGACCGAAAACCTCTTCAAGCGTGTAAAGGTAAGCAAGGAACTCTGCGAGCTCCGCAACATGATTAACGTGGGTTATCTCATCACCCGCATGGCGATAGAACGCAAGGAGAGCCGTGGTCTCCACTATACCATCGACTACCCTGTTCATGCTTACGACAAGAAGTAATCAAGAATTATCAGAATATTAAAAAGCTCGGATGCTTGTGATGCATCCGAGCTTTTTTTTATTTTCAAGAATTTGAGAATTAGAGAATTTTTCTTTCTACCTATTGGTTCTAGTGAATTTTCTTTTTATCTCGTCAGCGAGAACTTGATGCTCAGGCCAAAATCCTGTGTGGTGGTAGGATAACTGCTGCTCGACAGGAGCGGGGTGTTGGTCTGACGGTCATAATAGAAACTCATGGTAAGGAGTTTGCTGAAGGTATAATCGGCAGAGAAACTCAGTTTCAGAGCATTGTTTCCGCTGCTGGCACTGCTTACCATTGAGGCTATATCACGAACGATGGCTGCCTGCTTGCGGAAACTGAAGTCAAGACGAAGATTCAAATCATGGTTGGTTCCATTCTGAACAGTCTTGGTGGTCGACGCATTCTTATTGGCAGTATTCTTGTTGCCACCCTTCGACTTGGAACGGGAGGCCTTGGCGCCCCAACCGAAAACATCGAAGTTGTTGATGCGGTAACCCATACCGATTACCCAGTCCTTACTCAATGCCTCGTTCAGCTGCACACTCGTCATACTGAGGTTCAATACACGGGTCTGGCGATATTCTGCCTTCACCGTCATATTATTGTTGAATGTGACATCCATACCCAATAATGGCGAGAACGACTCGTTGATACTTACCTGCGAAATGTTGAACATGCTACTTGGAGATGGATTGCCCGTAGTGGCATCACTCACGAAGCCGAGACCGTTCATATACTCCTGGAAGGTGCTGTAACTGTTGTAGCTGCCAACTGCAAAGACGCTTTTGTAAGAGTGGTTGATGTTGACACTCTTGAAGTGCTCATTGAACCAAGGCAGACGTCCCAGTCCGCTGTAACGGATGGTCCAGTTTGGCAACATCCTACTTAATGCCGGGAATACCGAGAGCGAATTGCCACCCATCGAGGTATAAGCCTTGAGGAAGGCAGGAATCATGACATCGCTGCTATACTGGTTGACCGGTGTGCGGGAAGCATCAAACTTGCCGCCAGCCAGAGCCGAACCAGCCGGATAAACGGTTCCAGCATACTGCGCCTCTACCCTATCTCTGAAACCAGCCAGCGAGTTGACAAACTTCTCGAAGGTCTTGCTGCGATAACCCGAATTGGCATTGCCCATTCCCTCGAAAGCCGAACCCAGCGAGATGGTAGTCATCTGGAAGGCTCCACTCTGGGTGGTTGGCGTTCCTTCATACATATACTGTATGCTCTTCTGCGTGGTCTTGGTACGTGTGGCTGAGAGATCTATCTTGAAATCCTTGACAGGCTCCAGGGTGGCACGCAACGTAAGATTATCCGTTCTGCTGGTAGTGGCAGGTGTTGCAATACTGTCGTTGCAGAGCAGCCAGTCGTTGTTTCTTGCCTTCTCGATATAATCGTCGCCAACCATACCGAAGGCAAAGTCAAGACCCGGTGCCATCTGTCCCACCTTCTTCTGTCCGAAGGCATCACCCACACTAGGCAAGAAGCCCGGCAGGGTGAGCTGATAGCTGCTGCGATAGTTGATGCTCACGTTGCGCACCATCATTGCCAGACGACTAGCCAACTGCAATCCCTTGTACCATTTCTTATCTTCAAGCGGTTCTTTAGCCAAGACAGAAAGTTTCACCTTCATGGCGGTATCTACCTTTGAGATGATTCTGATCTGGTTATTATCCACCTTTTTATATTTAAGCGGGAATACCTTTCCGTCTTCCGTCTTGGCATTCACAATCAGTCGCTTGGTATTCTTGCCGTGGCGTATCTTGAAGGTGGTATCAGGCAGGAGGGTGATTTCCCGTTCGAAGGCACGTTTGTTCTTAGGCAGCGCCTTCTTCGGATCAGCCGCCTGTTCCTTTGCTTCCTGCTTCTTTTTCTTTTTTTCCTGCTTCTTGCGCTGCATCTGTGCCCTACTCTGGGTACGGTCAAACTTATCGTTTACCTTCTTCAGGAAAGGCACATGGTTGTAGAGTTTCACCAGGTTGAAGTTTCCGTTCAATGTCAGTTCGCGCTGGGTATTGATGGTATTTCCATACGAGTTGCCCTCCTCATCCTCTGTACCGCGCTCCCAAGAATAGTTGGCATTGTAAGAGGCATCGCTGTTCACCCAGTCGAAGACAGGCAGCAGATTGAGAGGCAACCTATAAGATGCCTGGAAATTCTGACTATAGTCGAGCGGTGCACCCCAGTGGCGGATGCTGGTCCATACGGAGTCCTTCCAGGCATGATACTGGTCGGCATAAAGATCCTTGTTGACCGGTGTATAAGGTTCCTCTATCTGTGCATGGGTAGCACTCTGGAAGTTCATGTGCAGGTTCTTGGTCAGATCCCAGTTGATGGAGAACTCACGGTTCCAGAGGAACTGCTCACTGAAGGTGAGCGGCAACTTAGAGTCTACTCCGGCAGTTCCACTCATCAGGGTTTCCATATCGCGCTCCTGCAATTCGTAGTAGTCGCGCGTCATCTCGGTATTGAAGGCTATGTTCTGCGGCAGCCAGTTCAGTCCGAAACGTTTCAGTATGTCGAGCCACTTACTCTTGTTCTTCAGTCCCTTGAATGGTTCCCATGCCTTATAAACCGGGCTCCACGAATAATCCAGGGCTCCTCGCCAGTTGTCCTTACGCTCATACATCGTCGTTTCACCCGTAGTATACTGATGCTGATGACTGTAGGTGAATGAGAAGTTGGCTGGATCGTATGGCATCGGATGGCGCTTGGTAGCTATACCCACCCGGGCATTCGAGATGGAGAAGTTGGTCTGCGTAATCTTGGTGGCAGCGATGTTCTCGATAGAATCGCGCTCATGCTTGGAGCCGGCGGCATCGAGGGCATCCTTCAATTCCATATCAGTATCCAGCGGATTATACTTAGGAGTGGTCTTCTCCTTGGTAACACTATAATATAAAGGTATGCTCACCTTCGCCTTGTCAGGGAAGAACTTACCCATTTCGAGCGATGTGGTCACACTGTAGGTACCATAATTATCGGTGGTGCGACTTGCCACGCCATCTTCCAGACCGCCGAATCCCTCGCTGATGTATCTGCCGGTGGCATTTACGCTACCCAGATCGGAGAGTTGTACGTTGAGGTTGGCATTGGCAGCCCAACCACCCGAATTATTATGTTCCTTGAGTCGGAGTTCGTTTATCCATACCTCACCACTCTTGATGTCGGCAGAATTGTTTCTCACACCCAGCATCATGGTCTTCACCTCGCCGAGACTCGGATTACCCACGATGGTAATCTTATTCTGCGGATGTTCTGCATCCATCATGGAATAAGGAGCGAGATAAGAAGCCACACCCTGTGCCTTCGCCTTGTTACGTTTTTTCTTCAATGCCGTAAAGACGCTCAGCGGCACATCGAGCATATTCACCTCAGGCCATACCGCCTTACAGTCGGCTAGCACATAGCGGTTGTAGTTGGAGCGTGGCTCGGTGAGTTTCAGCGGGATTTCATACTCGTAGTAATTGTTCTTATAATCACTACCCAGACGGATGAAGACTGAGAGATCACCATCCTGCAGACGGGTGGTATTCTGCTCCAATGCATTGGCATGGGCAAACATCTGGATGCGCTTGTACTGGCGCAGATCAAGGGTAGAATTCTTATAAACCGCCTTCGCCTCGCCTGTGCTCATATTCTTGACCACCAGACTCAACGCCTGCTCGTTTGCCTCAACCAACTGAGGCTGACTAGGATCCTGTTCGCGCTTGATACCCGGAGGCAAGACATAGTTGACCGGTGTCTTCTCGCCGTTCTCCTCCAGACTCACGCTGCTTGCGTCGAGGGTTCCGCCACTGGCTGCGCCGAGCGGCTGATCATAGGTACGCCACTTGCCCATCACGAGGTCGAAGGTACCGAAACGCAGCACGATAGGTTTCTTGAAACCGGTGAGGAACATACGCATGAAGCGGATGCTGGAGAAATCGTTGATGTTGCCCTGACGGCTCTCAAACTCATCGATAGGTATGCGGAACTGATACCAGGTAACGGTAGACTTGGTATTATCACGCCAGGTCTGGCTGTATTCACGCTTATCTACAATATGATTATTACCCACCACGAGATCTTCCGGACGGATGCTGACACGGTACTGGAAGTATTTCTCATATTCGTTGAGCGTATAATCCTGGTTGATATCCTCGACATCCGGCGTTGACTTATAAGAAGTATCATAGCTCTCAGAACGGCTGTCGCTGTCAGGCGAGTTGCCCTGAGGATTGTTGATATACTTATATCGCTGCAAGATAGGAGCACGCATCTCATCCCAGTCGGAACCGCGGAAATAGTGGTAGTCATCACGTGCCGGATCGGCAAAGATGCTGTCGAACACCGCCTGGTTCACCTTGCCCTGAATCTGGTCGAGATAAGCACTCTTGTAGAATTCCTGCTCCTCGGCATCAGTCAGTCCGTTGAAACCCACATCCTGCAAGGCTCTGCTGCCACTGGTGGTAGCAAAGGCATAGGTCACGGTGCTCTGGGTAGGAATCTTACCCCACTGGGTATAGGTGTAGCTCTTGCTGCCATCTACCGGCATGCCACTCTCATAGAATTTCTTGCCATCACGCAGGATATCCTCGCTCACCTCGCCCAGGTTGATGTAGAAATCGCCACCATAATCGGCAGCATCAGCCTCTTCGCGGGAATAGATGAACGGATCGAGCATCCAGAACTCGATGTATTCGATGTTTGCCTGCTCGAAATCGTTGGTATCCAGTTTACGCATCATTCCGCCCCAGTTGCGCTGCGGATTCTGCAGGGTTCCGTCAGCCTGCAAATCTGTTACATTGAAGTTGTATGATCCCGGCTCACTTGGATAGTAAGCCAGATTGAGTACATTCAGGGTATTGGTAGCGCCCTGATAACTGCTCTGGTCGCGCAATGGGAAGAGCTCCTTGGTATAGACCTCGCGGACATAATGGTTACTCAACTGCTTGAGGTCGCCCTTGATATGTCCCGGAGTGAGCGAACTTCCACGGCGGGTGAACAGCGGATCGATGGTATACCAGGCTAGGCGCGAACGGTGGAAACCGCTGCTCAGACCGGTCTTATCGCTGTAATCGTCCTTGAAATTGAGCGAAGGCACACTGGATATAAACCAGGAGGTAGGAGTCGTTACATCGATGGTGGTCTTCGTACCCTCGAAGTCATCGATATAAGATGCATTGTCCTGTGTGCCACCTGCCTCACCGGCAATGAGCTGGGCAAATTCTCCTGTAAAGGATATCTGCGATGGCTGGGTGAGGTGCAGGAATGGTATCTTGTCAAGCACATTGGTGAGCCACTGACTCTCCTTGCGCCAGTTGAGATTGATGCCCCAAAGGGTGTTCTTCAGCGGTTCGGAGCCCATGGATACCTTGGTGGTAAGCGCCTGTTCGGAGAGGTGCTGGATAGTACCGCTCAACTGGAAATTCTTGGTAAAATCATACTCCCAGTTCAGTCCGAACATCGTTTTTCGCGTTTGTCCGAAATCGGTATTACTCTCCAGAGAAACGTTGACAGCCGTACCGGCATCAATGATGCTCTGGTTCAGGATGGTCACCTCACCGGCACTGTAATCTACCGAATAGTCGGTGCCCTCTTTCAGGGTGATACCGCCTGCCGTAACGACCACCGAGCCCTGTGGCACATTGTAGGCATCGAGCGAGATGACATTGGCTGCAGAGCCCTTGAACTGTCCCACAATCTGATACTTGTTCTTTTCGGCTATCTGCTTGGCTACGGTCTTCGTACTGTCATAAAGTTCGGTAAAGGCATACTTTTCAGCCTTGTCGGCAGCCACGCCCCGCTTGACCAGATAATCACGCATATAACTGCCGAAAGGCTCTACCTTCGGAATGAACACGCGTCCGTTAGAGATGGTATAGCCTTCTACATAATCGAAATATCCATTACTGTGTGCCTTGTTGTTGTTATCCAGACGGTCGGCGCCCAGCACACGGATGATAGGCTGCTTCTTCACCTGCTGCTCAGGGATATAACTGAGATATACGCCGGTGGTATCGCTCTGGTATTTCACATCCAGGCGGAACTTCTCCTTCTCTACGGTAGAAGCCAGATAATAAACGTTCTTCATCATCAGCCCCCAGTTGCCCTGTCGCGGATTGTTACTGGTATTTTTGAGCGATTTCACGAAGAGTGCCTGCTTGGTATCGCTGAGATCGGATGCAAACTCGCCCACCTGATAGGTAACACCTCCCGATGTATACTCATAGGCTACAGCAAGTACCTGGTCGGTCTGCAGACTGGTTTTCAATGAGATATAACCCAAAGCGGTATTGACCGTATACTCAGAAGAATTGAGCAGACGGGCACTCTCCAGTTTCTCATAATCGGCTCCACCAACCAGTCCGCCTCCATCGAGAGTGGTTGCAGCCTGGTCGATGTCACGGGCAGCAGCATATTGGCTGTTCATCGCAGCATACTCAGTATTCGCCTGGTTAGAAGGCACCTGTCCGCTCGCCGTCCACATCGGGTTGCTCAGTTTCTGGTTCTCGCCCAGGTCGGTCAGGGCTACGATGTTTCGGGTATTGGTGGTATTGCCGGTTTTGTTGGTAACCCACACCTCCACACGGTTGATGGTGATGCCCGTGGTGAGATTAGGAAGTTTCTGCATCCAGGCATCATAATGATTTCTGAAATACTGGGAGAGGAAGAAGTGGCGGTTCTCCTCATAATCGGCTACATTCAACTCGAAAGGAGTGAGCTGTACACCGCCCCTGGTAGATACGCTCTTCGATGCACTTTTCTTCTGCGAAGCCACCATCTGCAGCTTGAGTTTGCCAAACTGCATATCGGTTCTAACACCAAACAGACTGCTGGCGCCTTTGATGAGCGAAGAGTTGGAAGGGAAGGAGACATTGCCCGCCTCAACGAGTTTGATGATTTCATCTTCCTTGCCGTCGTACTTCAGTTTCATGTTCTGTGCATCGAAATCGAAGGTGGCATCGGTGTTGTAATTCAGGTTCATGTTCACCTTATCGCCCACCTTTCCGTTGACGTTGAGATTGATTTTCTCATCAAAATCCATCATCGTCGTCTTTCGGTTTCGGATAGGCAACGAAGGATTGTCGATGCTCTTCTTGTTGATACCGAACTTAAGTTCGGCAGAACCCTGTGTCTTCACTCTGATGCCACCAGGACCGAAGATTTTCTCTGCAGGTCCCAAGTCGAAGTGCATATCTGAGAAATCGAACTTCTCCTTGCCTTTTGCCTGGAAGATTTCATCGTTCTGCTTGCGGAAGTAGCTGTTGCGCTGCTGCTGTTCGGTCCATGCAAGATACTCTTTCGGAGTGAGCATGATAGGAGCCGAAAGCCAGGTTGAGCCCATGCGGTTGCCGATGATATAGCGGTCGAGGGTATCGTTGTAGACTACCTGATATTGCAGATTATCAGGACGTTTCAGGTCGAGCGGACTCTGATAGAGGTCGCTCAGGGAGTAAGGTTGGGTGCGCTGAATCTGCCAGCGGGTATGCAGCAGCGAATCGGGAATGGTATCTTCATCGAGCTGCACGGGCTGGACTGTGCTGATATGGTTTTTCTTTTTATCGTCCTGAAGTTGAGGCAAAGCTATCGCATAGCCGAAGGTTGCCACCATCAGCCAAGCCAATAGAAAAGATATGAATCTTTGCTTCTGTTTCATCGATAAAAAACTCCTAACTTATTTGATTTGCTTCAATGCCAGTTTCACAACCTGTTCTACCGGGAGATCAGGCTGTGCCTTGAGGATATCTACTACTACCTTGGCAGATGGTGCCGGCGAGAAGCCGAGCATGGTGAGGGCGCTTACCGCCTCATCCTTTACGTCATTGTTCACCATCACCACATTGCCTCCGCTGGCTGGCAGTTCGTCAGCAATGCCGAGGCTCACGATTTTATCTTTCAAGTCGATGATGATTCGCTGTGCAGTCTTCAGTCCGATACCCTTCACGGTTTTCAGCACCTTGTCGTTACCAGTAGAGATGATTTCGCAGAGTTCGCGTGGCGAGAGTGAAGAGAGAATCATACGGGCTGTATTTCCGCCTACTCCTGAAACGGTGATGAGGAGGCGGTAGAGTTCACGTTCCTGTTTGGTAGCGAAGCCGAAAAGGGTGAAAGAGTCATCTCTTCCACCAGCCACCAGCACTTCGTGAACATAGAGTTTCACTTCCTGTTTGCCCTGAATGGCAGTATATGTATTGAGCGATATATTGAGTCCGTAGCCCACCCCCGCAGTCTCAACAATAGCCAGTGCAGGTGTCAGCTCTGTCAGATCGCCATGAATATATTCTATCATTTTCTTTTTCTCCTAATTAAATTAATATATTAATAACGTGCGAAGGGCGGGATTATTGTAATAGAGTTCCATAAAATTACGTCCCGACGTAGCATGTCATACGTCCCGACGCAGAGCCAGAGACGTCAGGACGTAATTCTAAGCACATCGGGAGGTATCGGAAAGGGAATGTATGATGTTTCGCAACAAAATAACGAAACTGTAAGGCTCTTGCAGCAGAAACCTTACAAATCTCCGCTTATTCATACCTAAAAACTATGATTTTACTACTTTTTGCAACTTTTATGAGTTAAAATTCTATTAAAACGTCACGTATTTCAAGAAAAAGCTATACTTTTGCAACCGGAAATAGAATAAAAAGCGGAAAACATATCCGTTGGATGACTAAACCGCAACAAATAAAAGAAATAAAAACAACAAAATAAAAGAAATAAGACAATGAAGAAATTTAGAGCAGCCGTAGTAGGATACGGCAACATCGGTAAGTTTACTGTTGAGGCACTCGAAGCAGCTCCTGACTTTGAGATTGCAGGTATTGTACGTCGCCAGGGTGCCAAGGACAAACCAGCTGAGTTGGCAAACTATGAAGTAGTAGATGACATCACCAAGTTGAAGGATGTAGATGTTGCTATCCTCGCAACCCCTACCCGCTCTTGCCCTGAGTATGCAGAGAAGATCGTTGCCCTCGGTATCAATACCGTAGACAGCTTCGATATCCACACCAGCATCCTCGACTACCGTACCAAGCAGATGGAGAACTGTAAGAAGGCTGGCAAGGTAAGCGTTATCTCTGCTGGTTGGGATCCAGGTTCTGATTCTATCGTACGTGTTCTGATGGAGAGCCTTGCACCTAAGGGATTGACATACACCAACTTCGGTCCTGGTATGAGTATGGGGCACTCAGTTTGTGTTCGTGGCAAGAAGGGCGTAAAGGAAGCGCTCTCTGTAACTATCCCATTGGGTGAGGGTATCCACCGCCGTATGGTATACGTAGAGTTGGAAGAAGGTGCCAAGCTTGAGGATGTAACAGCCGAAATCAAGGCCGATCCATACTTCGCTCACGATGAGACCCACGTATTCGCCGTAGCATCTGTAGATGATGTAAAGGATATGGGTCATGGTGTGAACCTCGTTCGCAAGGGTGTATCTGGCAAGACCCAGAACCAGCGCTTCGAGTTCAACATGAGCATCAACAACCCAGCCCTCACAGCTCAGGTATTGGTTAACGTGGCTCGCGCTTCATTCCGTCTCCAGCCAGGTTGCTACACCATGCCAGAGATTCCTGTCATCGACATGTTGCCAGGTACCCGTGAGGAAATCGTAGCAACACTCGTATAAAGACATTGAACTTTGAGGTTTGAACATTGAACTTTATGATGAGTTTAACAGGTTCAGATTCATAGTTTAGCAAATAATAAAGGCTCGCAAGAAGTTTCGATTTCCTGCGAGCCTTTTCCATTCAACTAAAACCACTTATAATAACCCTGTCATATACAATGGCAAATAAGTAATCCCCTCCTCTACTTTCAAATCAGCCGTATGCAAAACATACGGAGTGGCCAGATAACTATCATATTTAGCGATGCACTTTTTGAGAGAAGTGAGCGTGTATCTATTAGTTGACTTCACTTCTATCGGTGAAATATTATGCTTTGACGTTATTGTATCTTTGGCTATCAGGAAATCCAGTTCCATCCTTTCTTTGGCATCATCCTTACTATATTTGGAAAAGAAATACAGCTTATGCCCTGCCGAACGTAACATCTGAGCCACAATATTCTCAACTATCATTCCGCCATTGAACTCCAGTTTATCTACCAGAAGCTTGTTATATAAGTTTTCAGATACTATCGTATTTTCATTGAAAGCATGACTGATGAGCAAACCCGTATCAGCCATATAGCATTTCAATGTCGTATCATCGGTATTCATTCCAAGACCGATGCTTGGCTCTGTCGTATTATAGGCCATATTGACTATCATGGCATCTGCCAGCCAAAAGAAAGCCGTTTCATAATCCCGCATTCTCGCCCCTTCTGTAAGTGCTTTCAACATAAATTTCTTCTCATGTTTTTGAAGTTGAGAAGGAATTGTATCAAAAATCTGGGTAACTTTAAATACATAAGTTGAAGCATACTTTTGAATATCATTACGATATAAGGTAAGAATTTGTCGCTTCACACGATCCACCTTATTGAAATCTCGAGTTTCTACAAATTTAGCTACAGCCTGTGGCATTCCTCCAACAATAAGATACTGTCTGAAATAGTCCATTGCCATGCGATGCATCATCTGTCCCATCTCATGCTTTTTCTGAAAGTTCATTCGTATAAGAGGCATCAAGGTTTCATTGTTCAATGCCCACAAGAACTCCTCGAAATCCATAGGATACATCAATATTTCTTCCTCCTCAGAAGGAATCATGATATCCTCAACGTTCTTTTTGATAGAAACAAGCGAACCAGTCTCGATATAATCGTAGCGTCCATCTTCAACCAGATACTTGATAGCAGTACGAGCCCGAGGATACAATTGCACTTCATCAAAGATAATAACCGATTCTCTTGGATATAGAGGTGTATTGGTGAAACTGCTCAAATACATAAAGAATGTATCCAAGTCATCCAGGTAGGTTTCGAACAAGGATTTTATGTTCTTTCCTATCTTATTGAAGTCAAGCAAAATATAACTCTTGTATTCTTCTTGAGCGAATTCCTTTACGATATAGCTCTTTCCTACTCGGCGGGCACCATTGATGAGAACAGCACTTTCTCCGTTCTGTTCTTCCTTCCATTTCTTGAGTTGATCATATACTTTTCTTCTCATAATTTACACCTATCCTAGATTAATTATATCGGATAAATACACCTATCCGCGATTAATATTTTCCGTTTCTTACACCTATCCGCGATTATCGGATAGCACAAATACACACATATCCGCGATTATCGGATAGCACAAATACACACATATCCGCGATTATCGGATGGTGCAAATATACACATATCCGCGATTATCTCCAAGGAAAAGCCAGTTTTTTAATATTTCTTAATCTTAAAAGGCTCGCAAGTAACTACTCAGCACCCCTATAGAAAACTTCTCGTTAATAAAGCATAAACTTGAT
>ENA-OYXW01000264-OYXW01000264.1-human-gut-metagenome-genome-assembly--contig:-NODE-264-length-18950-cov-7.129611_pt1 | contig 18950 bp, 10 predicted proteins | sample MGYA00243977_ERZ653436 | MGnify/ENA primary metagenome ERZ653436 (study PRJEB26926, sample SAMN06165001) | human gut metagenome | biome: ENVO:00009003; feature: ENVO:2100002; material: ENVO:00002003...
TCTCAGAAAGACTGGACAAAATACCCTGATTCCTCTTGGGCTGGTGTTCTGGTAGATGCAACAAATCGCGTTGGCTGCTACTATGTTGTCAATATTGCTGCAAAGACCGGAAAGACTTGGTATGTTGAAATTTCAAATAATATCCGATAACCGTTTTTGAGCAAGGAGTTTTTTATGCTACCGTTTTTTAACCAAAAAGAGTTGGTGGTTTGCTCAAATCAATCTCAATACCAAAAATACACATCTCTTTTAGAAAAAGAAGGAATCGGATATCGAACAAAAGTACGCGATTTATCATCGCCGTCTTTGTTTTCGATGGGAACCCGTGAAAGAACTGGAACCGCATTTCAAAAGGTCAATTGTCAAACAATCTACACAATATACGTTCGCAAAGTTGATTACGAGCGTGCTGTTCACGTTATCATTGTTTGATTAAACCGCCAAAACCATATACGCTTTTCCTCGCCAAACAATCAGTTGCAAAGCAGATCTGATTGTTTGGCTTTTTATTTTCTGAAAAAGGAGCGTGATGCCATGACCCAACCGAAAACCGACCTTGCCTACCTCCGCAACGAAAAAGCCAAAGCAGAGCAGAAGCTGCGCTCTTGTCAGCACCGAGAGAAAATTCTTGAACGCCAGATGTCAGAGCTGAACCGAAAAGAGCGCGTGCATCGTCTTTGCACTCGTGCCGGAATGCTGGAAAGTTTTCTGGTCTGTCCGGGAGAATTGACCGATGATCAGGTGATGGAACTGCTGAAAATCTCGTTCCGCCAGCCTGAAGTCGTGCTGGCGCTTGCAAAGATGGTGCATGACGTTCACGAACGCAGCAACGTCCAAAACCCTTTAGAATAAAGGGCGCAATTATACACCGTTCCGGTGAAATTGCGGTCTTGCAGACGGCTCGATGAAATCGAAGCTGGCGTTTGTGCGCCAGCCCGATTCCATCCCAAGGAAAACTGCATTTTCCTTGCGCTGCTTTGCAGCTATCCTTTTGCGGCTCCCGCCCAAGACCGAAGCGCACGGCACTCCGGTCCAAGGCGGCGAGTACAACCGAATACGATTCCAGACCGTTCACAAGAGCAATCTTGCTGGGCGGTCTTTTTGTTTGGAGGTGATGCCTATTCCGTGTCCGCATTTCAAAATTACCATCGTCAAACGCAGCCAAGGGCAGTCCGCTGTTGCCGGGGCCGCTTACCAGAGCGGCGAACGGCTGTTCAGCGAGTACGACCAGAAAACGAAATTCTACAACAAGAAGAAAGAACTTGTCCACGCCGAGATCATGCTGCCGTCCCATGCGCCGCCCGGATATGCAGACCGGGCAACGCTCTGGAACGCCGTGGAAGCCGTGGAGAACCAGTGGAACTCCCAGCTTGCCCGGCGCATCGTGCTGGCGTTTCCGGTGGAGGTGCCGAAAGAACAGTATCTCTCCATGATAAAGGAATTCTGTCAGGAGCAGTTTGTTTCCAAGGGCATGATTGCCGACTTTGCCATCCACGACAAGGGAGATGGAAACCCACACGCCCACATTCTGCTGACGCTCCGGGCAATGGATGAACACGGCAGGTGGCTTCCAAAAGCCCGAAAGGTGTACGACCTTGACGAGAACGGCGAGCGCATCCGGCTCCCTTCTGGGAACTGGAAGTGCCACAAGGAAAACACCGTAGACTGGAACGACCAGAAGTACGCCGAGATCTGGCGGCATAGCTGGGAAACCATCACCAACCGCTATCTGGAAGCCGCTGGCAGACCAGAACGTGTTGACCTGCGCTCCTTTGAGCGGCAGGGCATCCAGCAGATACCGACTGTGCATCTCGGCCCCGCCGCACACCAGATGGAAAAGCGTGGAGTGGAAACCTTTCTCGGCAACCTGAACCGGGATATTCGTGCGGCCAACAGCCTGATGCAGTCCATCCGCAGCGCAATTCGTGGGCTGCAACGCTGGATCGCAGACCTGAACGAAAAGAAGCAGCTTCTTCTGGACGCTCTGGAAAAGGCGAAGGAGCCCACACTGTCCGATCTGCTGGTGGACTACTTCAATCTCCGCAATGAGCAGCGCAGCGATTGGTCTGGCAAGGCAAAACTGAAATGCACTGTCCGGGACTTTGAGGAAGTCAAACGGGCGGTGGACTACCTGAAAGCCCATTCTCTGAACGCCATCGAGGATTTGGACACTGCAATTTCTAACCTGAACCAGACTGCCGCCCCTCTCCGCAGGCAGTTGAAGCAGAACGAAAACCGTATGCGGGCAATCGCCCAGATCAAGGACGCTGCCACCGTCCATGCCAAGCTGAAGCCCATCCATGATACCTTTATCAAGAAGAACTTCAAGCTGACCAAGGACGCTTATGCCGCCCAGCACAAAGAGGAGCTGGACACCTTTAATAAAGCTGTCCGCACTCTGATGAAACTGAACGGCAGCACAGCGGTAGATTTTTCGGCATTGGATGCCGAATTTTCTGCGCTGCAATCCAGCAGCGCAGAACTGCGTACCAAACTGGAAACCTTACAGCCGGACGTCTCCGCACTGAAAAATATCCGCAAGTATATCGACATGGTGCTGAATAAGCAGCAGCTTTCCGCACCGGGCGGCAAGACCCCGGAGAAGGAATCGGTGCTGAAAAAGCTGGAGCAGCTTGAGCAGAAAAAGTCCAATCACAAAACGATTTCCACCACCCCAAACCGCGAAGAATCGCTCTAAACGATCTTTCTGTCACCGATATGCTGTTGCAATCAGTGGCAGAAATACATAATTCGTTTTTGTTGGCTTTTGGCTATTCTCGTTGGCTAGTGAGTAAAGGCGCATTTTTAAGGTGGAAATTTTCTCCAACGCCCCCCATTTTAGGCCACTTTTTCTGTTAATAGTAGAAACGCTTCTTTGAAGGCTAGTCATTTGTGACCTTTTTGTTAATTCTCAAAAAGATGGTTGTCTTTGGGCTGTTTTCGTTGCCTACCTATTGAGAGGATTTTTTCAAAAGCGGAGATTTGGTCTCAAGAATTACAATTCAATTACAAGTTTCTCACCAATGCTACGAAACAGGCGTTCTCGATGCCTACCAAGTGTAGGGCATCTTTTTCAAGACCACTTTCAACTTTAGGCACTGCCATTGTTGCAAAGTTCCGTCCTCCATCGGTCGCCCCATGGGTCAATGTTATTTTAATCAAACAGCCACCTCAACTATATTTTCCAAAAACTTTTCGACAAATTTCTTTTTCAGGCTATTTTTTGGCCGTTTTCGATGGCTCGTAAGTAGAGGGACAATTTTTCGGAAGCCTTAAATTCCGAAGATTTTCTATAAAACTCCGTTCTTTGAAAACAGAATAGTTCAATCGTCCGGTACTTCACAAAAGGTACTTCTGTAACTCGCAGCCCGGTCATAACGAAGACGGGGTGGCTGAAATGCCAATGGTGCGGTGCAAGCCCGCCGCCGGACGATTCCCCACTCCTAGGGAAGTCGAGGACCAATATGGGAGACCTTAACTTATTAACGCAGTTGAGCACTTGTTTCGTGCTTTTCTGCGACTGGAGAATTGGAACCCACCAATTCTCGTTACATACTCTTTGTTCCTGATTTCTGCTTCAGCTGGAGGTGATCAACATTTCAGAATATCTTACCACGCAAACTCTGCTGCCGCCGTTTCTCCCATACCCACGCTTCCTTTTGGAACTTGACCTGAGCCAGACTGCAAAAATGACTTATGTGCTGCTGCTCGACCGTGCCACGCTCTCGCAGAAAAATCTCTGGATAGATGAACGCGGTTTCGTGTTTGTCATTTTTACGATTTGCTCTTTGGCTGAGCAGCTAGGGCGCAGCACTGTCAGTGTTTCCAGTGCGCTTAAGGAATTGGACGCTGCGGGATTGATTGAGCGCAGACGAACGCGGTTTTCTTCGCCCAATCACATCTTTGTGAAAATTCCAAATGTTGAATAGTTCTGCGTTTTTCACGATTCAAGAACCGCCAAAATCACGATTCTGTGATGCAGATTCTTAATGGCATCTGCAAAAGATATTTTTCCTATGCAGTATAGCAGCCTTTAAGACTGTATCAAAGAAAACTTTCACCTAACCAACGTAATAAAACAAAAAGAGAAAAACGAATAGAATCCATCCATTCCTTTCCGTATTTGCACCACATGAATGAGGAGGTCTGCCCTTGAACAAAGAAAAATCTGAGAAGAAGCCCACCACACGCAAACGTGCGCCGAGAAGTCCGAAGTCCGTGCGCCTGATCGTGGAACGCCATTATATCGGCAATGTGCCGATGAATACGCTTTTTCAGCGGCTTGCGGAAGAAGAAATTCGTAAAACTGCCGAATCGTATCTCGCCGCTGGCTAATTGGACGTTTTACTGCGGAAAAGGGCTTGCATCATCACGCAGCATCCGCTACAATGTGATTGATGAGGTCTCTTTTCCATTATGGAGGTACACATGGAAAAGGACAAAAAAGTAACTGCTTTATACTGCCGACTGTCAAAAGATGACGGTTCAAACAGCGAAAGCCTGAGCATCCGCACTCAAAAGGCGATGCTTATGGAGTATGCCACACGCAACGGTTTCGGGAATTGCCAGTACTATGTTGATGATGGTTACAGCGGTACGAACTCTGACCGCCCTGCCTTTCAGGAACTTCTGGATGATATCCGGGAAGGAAAGGTGGCAACAGTCATTACCAAAGACCAGTCCCGACTTGGACGCAACCACATCGAAACCGGAACGTATATGGAAATCTTCTTTCCTGAACACGGTGTCCGCTATATTGCAATCAACGATGGTTATGATTCCAACGAGCAATCTCAGATGGATATTGCCCCGTTCCGAAACATCATCAATGAAATGTACGCCAAAGACACTTCCCGAAAAATCAAGAGTGCCCTTCGGACACGCAAGAAAAGCGGAAAGTATATCTCCAGCGGCGCACCGTTTGGCTACCAGAAAGACCCTGCCGACCACAATCACCTTGTGCTCGACCCGAACACTGCCCCCGTTGTTGAGTATATCTATTCAATGGCAGAGGAAGGGCTGGGGCTTCACCGCATCGCCAAGCGGCTCCACGATGAAAAAGTCTTGAAGCCGTGTTACTACAAGAAAGAGATGTTTGGCCGCTTTATTGATGATGAAAAGATGTATGATTGGGACAGTGCCTATATCAGTCAGGTTCTGCACAGCCCAGTCTACGCCGGACACATCATCTACGAAGCCAAGCCCACCGTGTCCATGAAATCCAAAAAGCGGCGTTATATTCCGTTTGAAGAACGCGCTATCGTTCCGAATACACATGAAGCAATCATCCCACAAGACCGTTGGGAGAACGTGCAGCGAATCCTTTACAGCCGTTCCGGCTGCTTTATGTGCGATAAGACCGACTACGACAATATCTTCAAGGGCATCGTCCGCTGTGCAGACTGCGGCAGAACGATGTTAGTCAAGGTCGAGCACAGGCGCAAACGTAACAGTGTTCTGGATCAGACCTTTTATTGTTGCAGCACTTATCGGAAATATGGTGCGAAAGCCTGTGACTCTCATAATTTGGAAGCACGTGTTCTGCATGAAGCTGTCTTTGCGGACATTCAGGCACACGCAAAGGCCGCTGTGAGCAATCGGGAAGCCCTTGTGAAGAAGATTGCAAATCAGATGCACCTCCGGGTGTCCTCTGACCGGGCGCAGCACAAACGGGATTTGAAGCAGTGTAAAGCACGAATCGCAGAAATCGAAGACCTGTATGCAAAACTTTATGAGGACGTATCAAAGGGACTTCTCCCGGAGAAACGTTTTCAAATGCTTGCAGATCGCTACGACAAAGAACAGGCTGAACTGACCGAGAAGATTGAGCAGTACGAGCGGGAAGGCCGTGCTGAACACGATCAGCTGGACAAGATTCAGGATTTTATTGATGAAGTCAGCAAGTACGCTGGCATCACCGAACTGAACTATAAGATTCTGCATCAGCTGATTGACAAGATTCTGGTATCCAAAGCGGAAAAGGTCGATGGCGAATACGTCCAGAAAATCCAGATTTTCTACCGCTTTATCGGCCCATTGGATGCCATCGAGTAACAAAGTCAGAAAAGTCACCTCCGAGAACTATCCTACAGATGCAGGGCGTGAGGGCGAACTGATTTTCCGACTGGTTTACCATCAGTGCGGCTGCAAAAAGCCGGTGGAACGGCTTTGGATTTCATCAATGGAGGACAGTGCTATCCGGGAAGGCTTTCAGAAGCTCAGACCGGGAACAGAATATGATGCCTTATATGAGGCGGCTTTATGCCGGGAGCGTGCCGACTGGATTGTCGGAATCAACGCAACCCGGCTTTTTTCATGTCTGTATGGGCAGACCCTGAATGTGGGGCGCGTGATGACACCAACGCTTGCGATGGTGGTTATGCGAGATGCAGCAATCCGGGCGTTCAAGCCGGAGCCGTTCTACTCGGCAGAATTAAAATTTCGGGATTTTCAAGCGGGCGGTGAGCGAATGAAAGAAAAAGCAGAAGCAGAAAAACTGGTGGCAGAGTGTTGCCAGGCGGGAAGTGCCATCATTACCAAGGTAGAGCAGAAAGAAAAATCAGAGAAGCCCCCGGCCTTGTTTGATCTGACATCGCTTCAGAGAGAAGCAAACCGGCAGCTGGGATTCACTGCCCAGCAGACCCTGGATTACACACAGGCTCTGTACGAGAAGAAACTCGTGACATATCCCCGTACCGACAGCCGGTATCTGACGGATGATATGGCACCGCTGGTGCCGGAACTTGTTTCTGTGATCCAGCAGAGCTTTCAGATTCAGGCGGATGTACCGGCACCGGTGAATACAGCGCAGGTCATCAATTCTAAGAAAGTTACCGATCACCATGCTATTATCCCTACAAAAACAGCGGCGGGTTATGACATTTCCTCTCTTCCCAGTGGAGAACAGGCGATTCTTACCATGCTGGCGGTGCGGCTGATTTGCGCGGTAGGCACTCCCTGCCGCTATGCAGAGACCATAGTAGAAGCCGAGTGCGCCGGTCAGAAGTTCCGCACGAAAGGCAAAACAGTCACGGATATGGGCTGGAGGCGATATGCAGGAAAGGCAGTTGAAGATGCTGAGAAGAATGCGGAGGCAGGTGATCTTCCGGAGCTTTCGGAAGGCATGACATTGGAACTTGCCGGTGTCGATCTGAAAGAAGGCAAGACCAGCCCACCCAAGAGGTTTACCGAAGATCTTCTGCTTTCAGCGATGGAAAGTGCCAGCTCGGATGAATTTCCGGCTGGTGTAGAGCGAAAAGGCATCGGCACACCAGCTACACGCGCTGCCATCATCGAAAAACTGGTACAGAAAGGCTTTATCGAGCGCAGGGGCGATAAGAAAACGAAATACCTTTGTTCTACGGACAAGGGAAATGCGCTGGTGACGGTGGTGCCGGAACAGATTCAGTCTCCATCCATGACGGCAGACTGGGAGGAAAAACTGCTGAAAATAGAACACGGCGAGTATGACAGCGATGCCTTTATGGGTGAAATCAGCAGCATGGTCAGCGGACTTGTTAAAACCTACGAGGCTGTAAAAGGAGCCGATGTGCTGATGCAGCCGGAACGCAAGGTCATTGGTTCCTGTCCCGCCTGCGGCAGTGATGTCTGCGAAACGGCAAAAGGATGGTTTTGCAGGGATAAGAGCTGTAAATTTGCGCTCTGGAAGGAAAACAGGTTCTTTCAGACACTGGGAAAGCAGATGACGGAGGAACTGGCAAAGCAACTGGTAAATCAGGGGAAAGCACGGCTTACCCATTGTTATTCCAAGAAATCTGGACGTTACTATGACACAACCGTTTATGTAGAGACCGGCGAGGACGGTGCAGCAGCATTTAAGCTGGAGTTTGGAGGTAAAAAATGAGCATGAAAATGATGAATGCAGCTTATCTGGTGGATAATGCTGCACTGCTTTCCTTGCAGGAAAAGCAGGACGGCGTGGAATTCCATTGCTTTGATATGGACAGCAAGGTGCAGACCACCGAGGGACACATTGGCTGGGATGTGTTGGATAAACAGCCGTCTTCTACGCTGGAAGAAAGCGCAAGGGTGGTAGCACTTCAGAAGATTCCCCAGCTTGACGGTCTTGCCGTTGCGCCGGTAGCGCCGGCGATGCTGGAGCAGGTACGCGGCGGCAGAAAGGTTCTCTGGCAGATGAAAAAGGCTGATCCTGAGCTGGAGAATGCAAAAAATATCCGGTTTATCACCAGCAACTACGAGGATCGGTTCAAAATTCCAGATGGCAGTGCAGTGGAGATCGAGTATCCGAACCGGAAGTTCTCAGCTCGCTGCGAATATATGGACGAATATCATTTGCGCCTGGGGTATGATGTTTTGCACATCTGTCAGCTGGCAGAAATGCTGGAACGCGGCGGTGGTACATGCCGCCCGGAGCCGCTGATTACGGAAGAACGCAGTGCATGGGATTTGGGAAGCAAGGGCTTTCTTGCCATTCAGACCTGTGAGGACGGTTACGACTATACCTTATATCATAAGGACTTCACTGAAATTGACGGTGGACAGATCGACAACCCAGAAATCAGCATGAATGCGGCCAGAGACCAGATCCTTTCGGATTATGGATTCGGTGGCCGCACCATGACGCGGATTGATTATGACGAACTTTGTGATCGTGCAGAGGATGCAGAAATCAGCAGACGGGAATCTGTGCTGGGTAAACTCTCGGATTTGTCTTCCAGAACGGATACGCCGGTGAAAGCTGCTAAGGCGAAGGAGGCGGAGCGATGAAATATAAGCTTACGAAGGCAGAGCAGGAAACCGTCATCAATTTTGACAATGAACTGGATACTGCCAGTATTTACACCCATGACAGCCGCCTGATTAAGAAGCTCCGGGAACTGCGAAAACAGTATCCGGAGCAGTTTATTTTGGAGCACCGGGAGCATGGGTCGGTCACTTATACGATTCCGAAACGCTGTGTTGGTATCCGACCGCCGTACAGTGAAAAGCGGCGGGAACAGCAGCGACAGGAAGCAAAGGAAAACGGCCTGCCGTTTATGGAGAAGGGAGAAATGAACGATGGCAAGAATTGAAAAATGGGATGAAGTGCATGGAAATCAGGCACCGGACGAAAGAATGATGGCATTTCTCGACAGCGCTACCGACCAGTATGCGATTTTGCAGCTTCGCCGCATCGAGGATACGGTATATGAACGCTTTTCGTCTATGCGCGAACTGGAACGGATGGGGCTGGAACCGGATATTGACCATTATGAAGTGGTTTATACGGCTCCGCTGCTTCCCTACGAGGATCAGAATACGATGTTGGAGGAACTGTATGCGAAATTCAATGTTTCCCGCCCTGATGATTTTACTGGGCATAGTCTTTCTGTGTCTGACATCGTGGCTTTACGGCAGAATGGTGTTGTAAGCTGTCACTATGTGGATTCCATCGGCTTCCAGGAGCTGCCCGGATTTTTGAAACCGGAGAATTATCTGAAAACCGCAGAAATGGCAATGGAAGACGATTACGGTATGATTGACGGCGTTATCAATAACGGAAAGAAGGAAGAACCGGCGGAGAAAGCATCGGTTCTGGATCAGCTGAAGGAAAAGCAGGAGGCGATGCCGCCTGCGCCGCCTCGTAGGTGCTGCGAAGAAAAGGAGTTATAAATGCGCTTTACGGATGACGAATGGATGCTCATGATGCTTTACAGCCCTGGCACACGGACAGGGCTGATCGAAGAGCTTCAAAAGATGCAAAAAAGTCTGACGGGCAGAGACAGAAACCTGCGCAGGTGGATGGCCTCGCTGCTTGCAAAACTGGCAGAGATGACGGATGCAGAATATGAGGCACTGGATTTGTATCCGGACGAATAAAGGAGAGGAGGAAAAAATAGATGATGACGAAAACGGCTTATTATATGCAGATGGCGCAGGAAGCTGCGGCACAGATCACTGGTAGCAAAGAGCAGTGGACAGCGTTTCTGACCACATCCGCACGGCTTTATAAGTATCCTTTTGCGGAGCAGCTGATGATCTATAAGCAGAGACCAGAAGCGACGGCCTGTGCAGAGTACGATCTCTGGAATGATCGGATGAACCGCTATGTGAAGCGTGGCTCCAAGGGCATTGCTCTTTTGGACATGCGCGGCGAGCAGCCGAAACTGCGGTATGTATTTGATGTGGCAGATACCGGAGAACGGAAGAATTCCCGACCGGTACAGCTCTGGAAAATGAATGCGGAGCATGAGCAGCCAATCATTCGCGCACTGGATGCAGCATTTGATGTTCCTGCCGGTGCTGGGTCTCTGGAAAATCATATCATGGAAGCGGCAGAACGCCTTGCAAGGGATTACTGGGAGGAAAACCGCAGGCAGATCAGTGACATCGTTGCAGATTCCTATCTGGAAGGATATGATGAACTCAACATCGGAGCTTCCTTTAAGAGAGCTGCCGCTGTCAGCATCGCATATTCCGTCTTTACCCGGACGGTGGGCAATGCAGATGACTATTTTGAGCACGAGGATTTTCTGGACATCTTTGATTTTAATACGCAGGCTGCCGCCAATGTGCTGGGAACTGCGGTCAGCGAAATGTCCAGCCAGATCTTCCGGGAAATTGAACGCACGATCCGAACCTATGAAAGAGATAAGCAGGCAGAAAGGAGCCAAAACTATGATGGAGCTGAATTACACGAAGAACGGCGATTACCTGATTCCGGACATCCAGTTGTCGGTGCAGGAACAGAAGCCCCTGGGCAAGTACGGGAGGATGCGCAGAGCGTTTCTGCAGGAGAACAACACGCTGCTGTACAATCACCTGATCCTGACCGAGAAGCTGTACCCGCACCTGTGGGAGATTCAGGAGACCGCGACCGCACGGATGGAGCAGATGATGGCGGATCTTCTGAAAGCGAATCCGGCACCGGACAAGAAATTGAACCAGATGGCCTGGGTGCAGCACATGAACATGCTGAAAGCACAGGCAGAGGAAGTCATTCTGACGGAACTTATCAACAGTTAAACTTCATGAGTCTGTTTCAGTCCGAAGCAGAGCAGATTCAGAAAATTGATGCGGCGGCAGAAAATGCAGCCAAAGAAGCGGAGAGCGAAAAGCCCTCCGCTTTTGTCATTTCTGAGGATGAAATCGACCGGATGCTGCGGACAGGCTCCAATTTTGAAGGCGGAAAGATCCGTATTTATGCGCTGTATCAGCAGCAAGGGGACGCAAAAGAACGAGCTGCATTCTTGAAAGCGGAATACGGTCTCGGTGGCCACAGCTATACCTTTATGGATGGCAGTCGCGGTTTTGCCGATTATAACGGAAGAGGTATTCTGCTTCGCAATTATGACCATGACCGGGAAGTGCGACTCACATGGTCGGCGGTGGATAAGCGGTTAGACCGGCTTGTGGAAAATGATCAGTACCTGACCGCGCTGGAAATGGAAGAGTATCGGAAGCTGGAGCAGGAATACGGCGCGCCGCTTCCTATGCCGACTGCCGCCCATGTGTTTCCGCCAACGCCACCGGAACGCTACGATACCGGAAATGAGCATGTGGACAACATGCTGAATACGGCTGCGAATGTATATGCCCGGAGTGAATTGGCGGCACCACAGCGGTTTACCGTGATGGAGACAGACGATGGTTATGCGGTCTGGGATGATATTCAGGACGGCATTCATGTGGAGCCGGATGGTGTCAGCGAAGAGTTTACCAGCGAATGGGAGGCAGAGACCTACCGCCAGCAGTTGATTGAAAAAGTTCAGGAACGGGAAGCAAAAGACTGGCTCTATGTTGAACAGAGCAAGCAGAATTTGCAGCAGGACATTCCATTCCCAGATGTGGAATCCGAAGAAGTACAGGAATCGGCTCACGCAGAGACAGATCCTCTGGTACTGGAAATGCAGGAACACGCCAGCGAACTTTCCAGAGAGTCTGGCTATGCACCGGATGAACGGTTTGTGGTCACAATGACCGGCAAGAACTTTCCGGATTCTAAAGATGCGTTTGCCATCTGGGATTATGTCAAAGAAGAGTATTACGGATATTCGGACGGAAAAGTGCAGACATTTGCCGATTATGTGAGTGCATCAGAGGCGTTGCAGGAGATTCGCGGCAGGAACATGGAGGCTGAAAAAGAGCCTGCAACTGTGCAGCCAGAACCCGCAGCTCCGGTGCAGCCGGATTATCGCGTTGGCGATACGCTGTATCTGGACGGAAAGGCATTTACGATTGAAAAAGTCGGGCTTTTCGATGTGGAGCTTCGGGATCCGGATTCCGTGTATCCGATCTTCCGCTCGGAAAGCAAGGAAAATCTGGCAAGACTTTTGGGGCATGAGGAAAATGTTCACCTGCACAATCTGGTGGTTGAGCTGAAGCCTGGAAAAGAAGAAGCGTTCCGGGCAGGGCATGAAGCAAAACATGCGGAGAACTACCGCATCAACAGCTTTCACCTCGGCGAAGGCAGTTCAAAGCAGAAATTCCGTGCCAACATGGATGCCATCTATACGCTGAAAACCTTGGAAAATCAGCACAGGGATGCGACACCGGAGGAACAGGAAACGCTGGCCAATTATGTCGGCTGGGGTGGGCTGGCAGATGCCTTTGACGCAGAGAAAACTGCCTGGACAGGCGAATATAAGGAGCTGAAAGCAGCTCTTACGGAAGAAGAATATGCCGCAGCCAGGGCTTCGACTCTGAATGCGCATTACACCAGCCCTACCGTGATCCGTGCAATCTATGAGGCATTGGACGGTATGGGATTTGAGAAAGGCAATATTCTGGAACCGTCGATGGGTGTCGGCAACTTCTTCGGTATGCTGCCGGATTCCATGCTGGGAAGCAGACTGTATGGTGTGGAACTGGATTCCATCACCGGGCGCATTGCGCAGAAATTGTATCCGCAGGCAGAAATCAAGGTGGCAGGCTTTGAAACCACCGACCGGCGCGACTTCTATGATCTGGCCGTGGGCAATGTGCCCTTTGGCAACTACCGTGTCAGCGATAAACCCTATGATAAGCTCGGTTTTTCTATCCACAACTATTTCTTTGCCAAGGCATTGGATCAGGTTCGTCCCGGTGGCATCGTGGCCTTTGTTACCAGCCGCTACACGATGGATTCCAAGAATCCGGACGCGCGAAAGTATCTGGCGCAACGGGCAGAACTGCTGGGAGCCATTCGACTTCCTAACAACGCATTCCGTGCCAATGCCGGTACAGATGTAGTGTCGGATATCATTTTTCTGCAAAAGAGAGACCATCCAATTGATATCGAACCGGATTGGGTGCATCTGGGGCTGACATCGGAGGGTATTACCCTCAACAGCTATTTTGTTGACCACCCGGAAATGGTGCTGGGTGAGATTACAACGGAAAGTACCCAGTACGGCAAGGAAGAATGTACGGTCATTCCGATTCCAGGTGCGGATCTGGGAGACCAGCTGCATGAGGCGGTGCAGCACATCGGCGGTCATTATGAAGCACAGGAGCTGGCACCGGAGGAGGAGTTGTCCTTGCAGGGCGAAACTATTCCGGCAGACCCCAATGTCAAGAACTTCTCCTATGCCGTAGTGGATGGGGATGTCTACTTCCGTGAGAACAGCATCATGCGGAAGGCTGACCTTTCTGCGACAGCCACCGGCAGGATCAAAGGCATGGTGGAGCTTCGCACCATTGTGCAGGAACTGATCGACTATCAGTTGAACGATTACCAGGAGGAAGCGATTGCCCAGAAACAGCGGGAACTGAATGTAGCCTATGACCGATTCGCCGATCAGTATGGGCTTATCAACTCCCGTGCAAATGCGCAGGCTTTTTCAGAAGATTCGTCTTATTATCTGCTCTGCTCTCTGGAAAATGTAGATGAAAACGGCAGGCTGGAATCCAAGGCGGATATGTTCACCAAACGGACGATTCGACCGGAACGGGCTGTTACCAGCGTAGATACTCCGGCAGAGGCTCTGGCAATCTCCATCGGAGAGCGCGGCAAAGTGGATTTGCCCTATATGTCGGAGCTTTTAGGTACACCGGGAGAATTTGAAAAAATCCAGCAGGAACTGCATGGTGTCATTTTCAAAGACCCGATGACGCAGGGCAGCGAGGAAACCGGCTGGGTAACAGCTGATGAATATCTGTCCGGCAATGTCCGGGAAAAGCTCCGCGTGGCAGAGTTGGCTGCGGCCTCTGACCCTGCCTTTGCGGTGAACGCGGAATATTTGAAGAAGGCACAGCCAAAAGACCTGGATGCTTCGGAGATTGATGTGCGCCTTGGTGCCACATGGGTCAATCGGGATTATATCCAGCAGTTTATGGAAGAAACCTTTGAACCGCCGTTCTATCTGCGCAGAAATATTGAAGTGAAATTCTCTCCCATGACGGCAGAATGGCAAATTACCGGCAAGAGTACACCGAGCCGGAATGATGTTCATGCCTATATGACCTACGGCACCAGCCGTGCCAATGCCTACCGAATTCTGGAGGATACGCTGAATCTGCGGGATATTCGTATTTACGATACCGTGGAGGATGCAGACGGCAAGCAGAAGCGGGTTCTGAATAAAAAGGAGACCACCCTCGCCCAGCAGAAACAGCAGGCCATTAAGGATGCGTTCCAGAACTGGGTGTGGAAAGACCCTTATCGCCGCGCGGAACTTGTGGAAAAGTATAACGAGCTGTTCAACAGCACTCGTCCCCGTGAGTATGATGGTTCTCATATCCGCTTTGGCGGCATGAATCCGGAGATCCGGCTGCGTGAACATCAGCAGAATGCCATTGCTCATGTGCTGTACGGCGGCAATACGCTGCTGGCCCACGAGGTAGGTGCCGGTAAGACCTTCGAGATGGCAGCTTCTGCTATGGAGGCAAAGCGGCTGGGACTGTGCCAGAAATCCATGTTTGTCGTTCCGAATCATTTGACCCTTCAGTGGGCAAACGAGTTCCTACGCCTGTATCCGAGTGCAAAACTGCTGGTGGCAAGCAAAAAGGACTTTGAGACTGCCCGCAGAAAAAAGTTCTGCGCACGAATTGCCACTGGCGATTACGATGCAGTTATCATCGGGCATTCTCAGTTTGAGAAAATCCCGGTGTCCGCAGAACGGCAGGAGCGGATTTTGACTGCCCAGATTGATGAAATCGAAAATGCTATTGCTGAGATGAAATCCCAGAATGGCGAGCGTTTCTCCATCAAACAGATGGAAAAGACCCGGAAAGGATTGGAGGCGAGATTGGAGAAACTCCGGGCAACCGACCGAAAAGACGATGTGATTACCTTTGAGCAGCTGGGCGTAGACCGGCTGTTCGTAGACGAGGCACACGCGTTCAAGAACCGTGCGAAACGTTGTGCATAAGCCCTTGTTGACAGCAAGGACGAAAAGCACCATGTGATTGCACTTAGCAATAAGAAAATATCACAGAGAACTTTAATCTCGAAATCAGAGGTGAAATTCCTCTGCCGTACAGAACCAATGTCGAGGAACAGAATTCCAGAGAATAGGTCAAAATTCAAGACAGTACGAGAGCTAATACTCCACTGTGCGTTGCCACCTGTAAGTGTGCATTGTACAGAGCGTGGTGAAGACGTAACCTGAAAACCTAAACCTCTGCAAAGAGGCATGGATAATAATGGTGCGGGCTTCCGAAACCTATGGCTATCCGATAGGGAAAGCTATGCAGCATCGTAAGAGCGAACGACATCTGAAAGGGTGACCCTTGGAAAAAGTGTGTGTGGCTGGTTTTTCTGCACACGCCCTGTGGGATGAAATCCCCATCAGGAATCATGCAGCAACTGTGGTTCAAAGCATGGTTAGATTTTCCCGGTGTAAGGTAGCAGCCTAAGGGTTTCAGAACAGGGATAGAGATTAAGGAACGTTTGAGAGCCTGTTGTTGGAGCGTTACAGTGCAGTGAAAGCAACAGGAAGTCAGCCGTATCATAGTAGTCTGGGCTGGGTAATGCCAGTCAAACGGAATTGAAATATTCCATGGCGAAGGATACGAGTCAAATCGATTTGTAAATTTCACAAAATGAAAATCCTATAACTCCCTGAAAGATGGGTGACGAACTGCGAGGTGAAAACCTTGTGCATTTGAACGTCAGATTTTCAACGGAAACGGAACTTAAAAAGATTCAGGACTTTCTCTATGAGAAGTCCGGTCAAGGAGTATCGTTCACCGGTCTGGTGGAAGCGATGGCAAATGAAGTGACCATTGTAACCGCCGTCCACAATATCAAGTCCAACAAAGGCAGCAAAACTGCTGGCGTGGATAAGATAAAAATGGACAAATACCTTCAAATGCCCAAAGATGAGCTTATTTTATTGATTCAATCGAGTTTTCGTAACTACCGACCCAAGCCAGCCCGCCGTGAATATATCGAAAAGAGTAACGGAAAGAAAAGACCGCTGGGTATCCCCACTGTATTGGACAGGATCATACAGGAGTGCGTGCGTATCATTATCGAGCCGATCTGTGAAGCGAGATTTTATCCGCAAAGCTACGGCTTTCGCCCCTATCGGGCACAGAAACATGCAATCCGGGGTATCATCAATGTCATAAATGCTGGATGCAAGTCGCCTGACCAACCCGTGTGGGCAATTGAGGGCGACATCAAGGGATGCTTCGACAATATCAATCACCGCCTGCTGCTCCAAAAACTCTGGAGAATCGGTATCCATGACAAGCGTGTGCTGAAAATTATCAGTCAGATGCTAAAAGCTGGATATATGGAAAATGACCTGTTTCATGCAACAGAGCTTGGTACACCGCAGGGAGGAATCCTCTCACCGCTTTTATCCAATGTTTATCTCAACGATTTCGATTGGTATGTTGGTCGTATGTATATGGAGCCGCACAGACAGTGCAAGCATAAAGGCAACGACACAAGGCGTTTGAAATGGGCTGGTGTAACGCCAAAGTACAATTATCGCTACGCCGATGATTGGGTGATTCTGACGTCAACGGAGAAGGAAGCACTCCGCTTGAAACGTGTCTTGACAAAATATTTTCGGAACAGAATGAAACTCGAATTGTCGCAGGAAAAGACCTATGTAACAGACCTGCGGACAAACGGTATACACTTTCTTGGCTTTGTGGTAAAGGCCGAACGAAAACGGAAAACTCCTGACCCGGCAACATGGACGAAACATCTGGTTGGAAAGCCGCTGCCGGATATGGAACGGTTAGGAAAGAAGATTAAGAAACTGCTCGAAGAAGTGCACCGCATAGAACTTTGTCAAAAAGTCAATGTGCAGGCTGCGCAAATTCAGTACGTCAACTCTGTCATTATGGGTATGGCACAGTACTTGCAGACATCCATCTGCTCTCATGCCTACCATGCGATAGACCGCAGAGTAAACAACGCTGCACTGACTGTATGGAAAAAGCTGTACCCCAAACGGTACAACTCCATGCAGGTGCCGCTGAAGGTGCTTTGCAATCTTCCTGACCGACACAAGGGCTACGACAGTAAGACATTTGCTGTATGGGTCGAAGGAAAATGGTTTGGTATAACTTATGCGTTCATCACGCATAGTCACTATGAATCCAAGCCATTTGACCAGAAAATGACGCCGTATACAGTGGAAGGGCGCAGACGGTATGTGAGCTATCGTGCTAAGCACAAGCCACTGCCATGTGACCGTCCATCCGTTAACTCCCCGAACGATATTGCAATGTCAGCATACGCAAAGGGAAGGATGAATTTTGAGTATTATATGAACCGGGAGTATGCTTACAGCAGGGACAAAGGAAAATGTAAATGCTGTGGAAATGCCTTCTCACCCGTGCTTCAAAAGCATTGTCACCACGTTAAAAACAAGCTTCCACTTGATAGAATCAATAAAGTGCCAAATCTGGTTTGGCTGTGTGAACCATGCCACCGCATGGTTCACAACAGTCCAATACCGCCTGAGCTTGATGCAAAGACGGTAGGCAAAATCATGAAATACCGCGAAAAACTTAAACTGTGAAATTTACAACCACTCTGTGTCCGTGAGAACACAGCAGTGTTGAAATCTGAAGGAAGAAAGTAAATCGATTTGATGGTACGCCGGGTGCGCTGAAAGGTGCACGCCCGGCGTGAGGTGGGGGAAAACTTGGAGATTACGTCAAAAAGTTACCTATCACAACAAAGCAGACTACTCTGCGGACTGCTTCGCAGCCGCAGAGGTGCTGCACATTGTTCCTCTACACAAAAATGCGCAATGTTGCGGGCTTGTCCACATCGGAAGCGCAGAAATCTTCGGATATGTTTATGAAGTGCCAATATATGGACGAGCTGACAGGCGGGCGCGGCATCATTTTTGCGACCGGCACCCCGGTCAGCAACAGCATGACGGAGCTTTACACCATGATGCGGTATCTCCAGTACGGCACGTTGCAGCAGAAAGGGCTGACCCATTTCGACAGCTGGGCTTCTACCTTTGGTGAGACCACCACAGCCATTGAGCTGGCACCGGAAGGAACCGGATACCGGGCAAGAACAAGATTTGCAAAATTCTTCAACCTGCCGGAGCTGATGAATATGTTCAAGGAAGTGGCAGATATCAAGACTTCCGATCAGCTGCATCTGCCGGTGCCGGAGGCAAAGTTTGAAACTGTGGTGGTGCAGCCTTCGGAGCATCAGCAGGCGATGGTGGCGGAGCTTTCGGAACGGGCGGCGGCTGTGCATTCCGGTGTGGTAGACCCGTCGGTCGATAACATGCTGAAAATCACATCGGATGGCAGAAAGCTGGGGCTGGATCAGCGGCTGATGAATCCGCTCCTGCCGGATGACCCCAACAGTAAGCTCAATGCCTGTGTGCGGAATGTGCTTCGTATTTATGAAGAAGGACAGTCGGACAAGCTGACCCAGCTGCTGTTCTGCGACCTCAGCACACCGAAAAACGATGGAACCTTTAATGTCTATGAGGACATCCGCACCAAACTTATCCAGTCCGGTGTCTGTCTCTTATACACATCTCCGAGCCCACGAGACGCTCATGAATCTCGTA
>ENA-OYXW01000267-OYXW01000267.1-human-gut-metagenome-genome-assembly--contig:-NODE-267-length-18839-cov-4.493612_pt1 | contig 18839 bp, 16 predicted proteins | sample MGYA00243977_ERZ653436 | MGnify/ENA primary metagenome ERZ653436 (study PRJEB26926, sample SAMN06165001) | human gut metagenome | biome: ENVO:00009003; feature: ENVO:2100002; material: ENVO:00002003...
CTTGCTTTTCTACAGGGCAGCACATGGCTTATTTATGTTGTATATTAAATTCATTTATGGGACATTATATGTTCAAAGACTCTCCAAAAACAGGTACCGGTGATTTGCTTGTAAGCGTGCAGGCCATTGAGCCTATTTCGGTTCCAATGAATAGAGATGCTGAATTTCTATTTGAAAAGCTATTAAATCAAGTCCTAGAGCACGATTCAAAGGAAGCAGAAAAAGAGATAAATCGCATAGTTTTTCAACTTTACGATTTATCTCCAACTGAGATTAGCTATATTATTGATTATGTTACTCAATCTCAACAAAGCCAATAGTTTGTCGTTCTTTTTCCGATAGGTTATACAAGTCGAAAATCATGGCATCAATAGCCATGGCTTTCGACTTAGTATATGCTTTCTGAATATCGTCAACAGCGGACTTAAATTGTGTATCAATCTCCTCTGTTACTGTAATTACAGAAATCTTGTCAAAGAAAATTTTGCTCATTTCACGAGTTCCTCCTTGTAATTCCGGAAAGGATTCACGGAAGCAGAACTTGAACAAGGAAGAATTGAAAAAAGCAGTAAGATATGCAATAGTCTGCCCTGTAATAATGAAACATTTTTGGTTAGTACAATAAGCATTATCATCATACACGAACGGCATGTATTTTGTCATGTTTGGATATATGATTTTTGGCTTACTAAAATCCTCCTATTGTTCTGTTATGTAAGATATTTCCATCTCATTTAAATTGTATGACAGGCATACTTTATAATCTATCTCCTCGTCTAAGTCTTCTTTATAGTTTTCACTTATTTTACTAGCAAGACTTTCAATTTCTGCATTAGGTGAAGATATTGGAATCTGCTCTATTGTATATTTCAGCCATCTGTTGGTTCCAACTCCACTTGTTGTTCCTATGCAATGGCGAAAATACCAAGTTATCAATTTTGAATTGAGCAATCCTAATAAATGAAGTATATGTTCACCTGTCAGAAAGAAAACTGTATTGGCCGAAATTATATTTTGAGTCAGAGCAAACTTTGGATTGTCAGACAACTCAATCCATACAATTTGTTGCTTGCAAAAATCCTCCATATAAGCGCAGTTGCGTAGATTATAAGGTGTATCACCTTTATCTGCACGCTTAGAAATTTTATCCCAGTACTGGTCTAAATGCGCTTTTATAGCAGGATATTCATTCACGTCAATTCGTGGTAATTTCCCTTTGATACCGTTGTGGGTATTGATAATCCACAAATTTGCCCACTCATATCCATACCTCTTGATGTCCCTGCCGCGAAGAATCGGTCGTATAAGTTCTGCCGTTTTGATACGTTCCTCTTCGCTTTGGCAGTTAGACAAAATTTCATCTCTTTTTTCAGTGGAGATAATGAAAGCATCATTGTAGCCAGTAAGAACTCCACGGTAGATATTTATGTCCCAGTCTTTGAGTGGTGTCCCTACGGCTTCAATTTTGCGTTTGATGCTCTGCTCTATGGGAGAGAGTATCACCCAACTATCAGATGATGAGAAATCACAGATGCAATCCTGCTGTACGAAATCGCTCAAATTCTTTACGCTATCTTTGTTCTGCTTATTAGTCACTGCACAGGCCGTCTTGTGTTGGTTATTTGACTTCGAGAAAAGCAAGATATTTGTATCAACTGTTGCACTCTCAAATATCTTTACTCCTGCAAAATCGATGAGCAACATCGGGTTAGTCTTTGTGGCAAAGAAATCGCGAGTCTTCTCGCCATAACCTGCACGCATCCATTTATTAGATGTGATGTAACACAGATGTCCTCCCTGTTTAAGCAATTGCCATCCACGCTCATAGAATAAACAGTAAATATCGCCTGTACGGGCAAAAGTGGAGTAACCACAATGCTCATACAACTTAGCCAGCTCACCACTGTTATTCTGAAGTTGGATATACGGTGGATTGCCTATTACGATATCGAAACCATCTGCAACTCCGAACATCCATTCCGGATCAAAGAACGGACTGCCGGCATTCTGGTCGTATGGATTCCATGCAGCCAACTGCTTAGCATCCTCTGGAGCACAATTATCATCATCAGCTAGCAGACTTGCCAGTTTCTCACGCAGTTCTTGGTCTTTTGCCCTTAAACGGTGTTTGGCCGATGCAGATTTGGCAGAGAAGTGCTTGTGACGTATATCGTGTAAAGCTTTTTTGGTTGGCTCTATTTCTGGATTCTCAAACAAGTTTCCCTGCAAAGGTTTTTTCTTCTTTGCAATGAGTGAATTGGCCGAAACAAACTTAGTTTCCAGATTAGGAAGTGTAGGTATGCCAAAGTTAGATTTAGAACCATCTTTCTCGCAGTCGCAAATCAACGAGATAAAGAATCGCAATTTGGTTATTTGTGCTGCAATGCTCTGTATATCGCTTCCATAGAGGCAGTTCTCAATGATTGACAATTTCAAGTCATAGACGTGCTCTTCAGGTGATATGCGTTCGAGTATGTCTATCATGCGGTTAAGCAATCCCATAGGGAAAGCACCCGAGCCACAAGCCGGGTCAAGCACTTTCACGGCTTTAAGCTTATCCGCAATCTTTTGATATACATCTACCATAGACTTGTCGAACGAAAAATCATGGTTAAATAAGGAACGCACAAAATCATTGTCACCGAGATAAGATATAAGGCTTTCATCAACCATATAGTTAACTATCTCACGAGGGGTATAGAAAGAACCACTTTGATTACGAGCCGTTTCCTTTGTTTCGGGGTTGTAGGCACCAAGCAAATTCTCAAACACTTTACCCAGCAATTCCGGGTCAAGAGCTACCTGTTGTTCTTCTGGAGAATTTTCTTCAATCGTAAAGTTGTAGCGGCTCAAAATGGATATCAAGCCCTTCTCTGGTTCAAAGAAAAGATTGTTGGGAACTACTGCGCGATGTTTGTAACGTCCATCAGAGAAACGTGCATCATTGCGACTAAAGCCATCGAAATTATAACATTGCTCAACGCCGTCAATGTAACGTGTCTTATCCAAACATTCAAATAGGCCACCATTCAAGAAAGGAACTTCAGCAAATAAATTGATAACCTCATCCTCGCTGATAGAGAACAACTCGGCATAGCGGTAGAGATTTTTTATATCGCGTTTGCTGGCAGTGGCAAACTTGCGAGTATTTCCGTCTTCATCCTTGATTGCACGATTGAGGGTAGCAAAGAAGAGATTCTGCAAGATTGCATTGTAGTAGTTGCCAACGGTAGTGCTATATGGGTCAAAGTCCTTCAAAATCGTTGAAAGATAATCCACATCAAAGATACGGTTGGGTACCAAGTCTTTCTGTTTAATAAACCATACAAACATGATGCGGGTTATCATTCGGATAATTTTCTTTTCCAAGTCATCCTTGTCATCATCCTCAGTAGCGACATAATTTGGGAAAGTTACATTAGAGTTTTCGTCAACCGCCCATTGATACCACTCAAACAAATCTTTATAGAACTGTTTAGTTAGAGCCTCTACAGAGAATGCCGCAGTGATGTCGCTCAACGATTGTTTGCTGCTTTTCAGAATACCAAACTGATCTATGGCTGTACGGCAGCCACGTCCTTCACCAAGCAGATAGGTGTAACGCTTTGTATCGGTAGAGATTTTTTCATACTTACCCTGTTTGTTGAAGCCCCACGTTTCACTGACATACGAGAAGCGGAGGACACTTTCGTTTTTTCGATAACAAAACATGAATGCTCCGGCATATCCCATATTGCGCCAGTCGGAGGTGAGCATATCGCGTATTCCACGGCGGTTACGCTCAATATTCACATTATCGCTCAGTTCAACTTCGTAGACGGCAATTGACTCACCATCGGAAAGCGATATGCGCCCAAGATTAAAGGCCTCCTTTGCCAACCGACTGCTGACATGTACCGCAGCTGGACGGTTGTAGAAAGTTACCTTGCTCAGGAAAATGTCGTGAAGGAGTTGTTGCCAAGACTCACGATTGTATTTTGACTCAATGACTTGTTTGTAATTCATAGGACTATGTTATTATTGAAAACTTTCAGAAAGGATTATCTCGGCATCGGTTTCTTGCTCATTGAGCCTGGATTCTTCCGCCATATAGTACGGCGCATACTTCTTTGCCATAGCAATTATTTCATCAAGGGCTTCATCATGGGTCATGCGTGCTTTGCCACTTGTGCGACGAAGATCTTTCTGTATGCGCTGCAAACGTTTTGCAACGTATGTAATCACACCACGTTCTGCCAACACTTTCAATTGTGCGACTTTCAAATATAGGTCATTATCGTCTATTTCACGCATAAAGTTAGTCAGCAAGTTGATAGCAGTGCTTACCTGCGCTCCCATGTTGCCACTATCTTCTGCTGACGTTTCTTGTGCCCGTATTTCCTCATCCTGCATAGAGCGGAACTTTCTCAGAGCCATTTCCACATGCTTATGATGGGGGTCTATTCTTGTAACAGGTTGCTCATCTTTGGCAGCCTTAAAATAATTGAGAGCATCAAGCACAGAAATGGTCTCGGCATTCTCTGATACTAAGAAAAATACCTTGCGGAAATTTGTCTTCAAGAATGCCAACGTATCTCCAGACAGCGTAACGCCTTCTACCATCCTTTGTTCTCGTCCTGTACGACTACGAAGCGACAGCTTGGCAATGCGGTTGTATTCACGGCGGTTGGTTTGATAAAGGGTACGCAGTTCCTCATAGAAAGGAATCTCTTTATTGAAGTCTTTTTTCTGCTCCTTAACAGCTTCATCAAACAGTTTGCTGAGATTCCGCTCCAGAATTTCTTCCTGTGAGTATATCTGATTATCCTCTCCAAAGGTGCTGTGAAAGGTTTGTATCTTACTGACCGCTATCTGATTCAGATTTATTTCTCTATTACCCTCGCGTGATGGATAGAATACATAGTTATATATGTGTTTTGACACTGAACCAATACGATTGACACGCCCGATACGCTGCATCAAACGTGTTGAATTCCACGGTGTATCATAATTGATAATTACATTGGAACGGTGCAGATTGACACCTTCTGCCAGAACATCAGTTGTAAGGATGATATTATAATCATTCCGTTTGTCCTTGTAGTTGGCATCAAAGTTCTCACGAATAGTCTTGAATTGCTGATTACGGTTCTTTGCAGAGATGACAAGAACATCCGAGCGGTTGATACGTCGCTGTAGGTATTCCACTGTATCAACTGATTCTGAGAAGACAACCAATTTTTGCTCTGGGTTGCGGTCGGTTTTGAAAAGTTCGTGTTTGAGCAATTCATTGAACTTAGCAAATTTTGAATCATCTGCATCAGAAATATCTTTCCAGTCGGTCACCATTTGCTCAAGTATCTCTTGGTCTTGGGAAAGCATGTCTATAAACTCTGGACGAAAATCATCTGCTTCGAAGATGGCATTTTTCGGATTATCCTCAGCTTTGGCATTCAATTTTTCTTCTATCTCTTCTTCTGTGAACCCAGACTCCAATAGCATATTGATATCGAGGTCGGGAGCAATAAAAACCTTGTTGTTATTGAACATGTCTATCATGTTCTGGTTGGCTTGACGGAAGTTGTCGAGAGATACTTGGAAGGCGTAGAAACTACTCTCCAGGCGTTTTACAAGTCCGTTCTTTCGGATGCCAGCCAAGCTACGGCTGATAAGTTCCGCATTGTCATATAATCCATTTGCTGCCTCTGGTTTGAGATAGGCAATGGCTTGATAACGGGCGTATGTCAATTTTTTATCAAGCGTTTGCATTGCCTGCTCAAAGAGGTCGGCCAAATGCTCGTTAAGTTCATATCGGCTTTCAAGGGGGCGTTCAACCTTAGGGAATCCGTTCACATCTTTGTTGTAGCGTGGCACATTCTCAATGTCCGTTCTGGTACGCCGTACTGTTAATGGCTTAATAATTCTGTCGCGCACACGTTCTGCCAGTTTTTTAAAGTCACGGACATCTGCTTCCGAGTTGCCTCTTAATCGCTTGAATTCTTTTATAAGCGGAGAGAAGAATGCAGTCAGGTTCCCCACGCCATCAATGGTGCAATGCCGAGGATCTTGAAATAGCAGAATCTCATTATAAATGTCGGCAGGCGTATTGTTCATGGGGGTGGCAGAGATAAGCATCACTTTCTTTTTGTAGCCAGGAATATTCCCTTTTTCTAAACGTGGCATTTTACAAATTTCCTGCAACTGTTCAAAGGCCGAGGTGGTGTGGCTTCGGAATTTATGAGCCTCGTCCACAAGTATGAGGTCGTATTCATCTGCATTCCAATAGTTGTAATTATCCTCATCAAGAACTTTGCTCAGACTTCCATTAGTAATAAACTTGGCGTATTTGTCAATGCCAAAATCTTTGAACGTAGCTTTCCAGTTTTGCTCAACTGCAGGTGGATAAACCACAAGCATCTTGGTGTTGTCACGACCATTCTCTATCAGAAACTTTTTAGCAATCATAGTCGCTATGACTGTTTTGCCAAGACCTACAACATCAGCCAAAAAGAAGCCATCGTATCGGATAAGTTTTTGATAGCCTTCAATGACGGCATCCATTTGATAGTCATATTTTGCATATCCCTCAGGCATATCTAAAGGATCGTCACTATCTGTTTCCAGTACTCGGTCAGAAAAATACTCCATGAGCATTTTAATGTATAGGTCGTATGGAGAAACATCGCCTTTGAGATAGGTACGCTCAATATTCACTTTTAGCTCTTCTGCCGTTATTTCACAGCCATCAGCTTCTTTCCAAAGTTCCTCAAACTCATCTTTGGCAAACTTTACATCATCATATTGAGCCATTTTGACATTAAACTCATACTGCTTGTCTTCCGTTATTCCCAATCCATTGCCGGAAAGGTTACTTGACCCAGTAATGGCCATCCCCTGGGTGTATTGGTTAAATCCATCCGGATAAAGCACATACATCTTTGCATGGATTTTCTTGGATGGATGGGCACGAAGTTCCAATTTGCCATCAGACAAATCTTTCACCATTTGGAATATACCGTCTTCGATTTCCTTCTTATATCCAGAACTTTCTATGTCACGACGAATCTGTCGCAGACAGTCCTCCTTAACTTCTTCCTCTGCACCAAAAAACATTTTACCTTGGCGTACAGCTTCGACGATATATTTATCCACATCAATACCAATAAGAACACGAGCCTTATTGATGTTGTCTAAAAAAGGGCGCAAAGAAAAATAACCTGAAGCCCGGAGGAATCCGACCATAGCATCAAGGTTCTTTATCAAAGGATTGTTGCTGAGAACTCCTTCGAATTCACGCATCAGCGTGTTACCATTTTTATTGGTGAATATGTGCGAGTTTATCTGAATGTTTGGCATATTGTTGAGTTTATCTATCCAATCAAATTATCCGTTTTGAAATGCTTTTTCAAGTTCTTCCATCTTTTTCATTAATTCTTCAAATGATGGATTTTCTCCGTATATCATTGATGACTGCATATCCTTGTAATCATCGCGCCAATTTTCCATAACTTCACCGGGTGGTATTAAGATTATGCGTTTACGAATGTCTGGTGTATAATCCACACCGTTCATGCTTGTGAACAATTCTCGGTGATGATGTATTGTGTTCCAAAGTTCATCATTGACAATAGCCCGTGTTGCTATGTTTGTGCTCATCATTTGCGCTAAATCATATAAATGGCGTGATTTGCGATTAGCCTCTCTTGACGATTGAGACGAGAACAGTTCGTACAACAAAAACGCTTTCTCAAGAAATGTTTTTTCAGCCAAGGCTGTTGGTATCATAATCTGTTTAACGGTTGTGCTGATTGGTAACGTGTCTTCCAATATGCTTGTCACCGAGGCTTCTGCTGTGGGTTCAAGTAGAGAGCGGGCACCTACTTCCAGTTTTACCTCTGAAGGTAAGTAAGGCAAGCCATCATCGAAAAGAGACTTGTAACGGATGTGTATTACTCTTGGTTCCGGGTATGTTCCATCACCCTCGCCATCAGGGTCAGCCTCTACTAGAAGCCATTTCCCCAAACCTATTTCTGCAACAGCCTCTTGTAGTGATTGGCATAGTACGTCACGAACAAAGATAGATGACGCCTTACGCAATCGCTTGATTTGCTTTTTCGTTAGGTCACCTTCAAAGCCCCAAATAGAAGGGTCTATTGCTAAATCAATGTCTTCGGAGAAGCGATGTATCACTTTCCACACTTTACTTAAGGATGTGCCACCCTTGAATACGAGGTGATTTGCTACGGGCAGTGCAAATACCAAATGCAAAACTACGGTTACCCACAAATCTTTCTCAACAGCCTGTACAGGGAGACCTGTCTTGTTGGCGGCTTGGGTAAGCACCATTTGCTGTTGCTCCTTCGATAGTAGGAAGTAATTATTCATACGCTTGTCTTGTGATGGTTCTTATCCATGCAGGCATAAGTGCTTCGTCTGCCAGCACATTCTCTTTTTGTTCCTTCCGAAGCACACTCGTAATTTGCCTAGCAATATCGTCAGTTACATTATCTTTTCCTATTTCTTTCAGGGCAAAAGTGACTAACATTGCAAGTGGATTGGTGAACGAGAGATTTTTGGGAGTTGTGTATTTGAATTGTATTGACCGACCATTTCCCAGACTTACCTTGCGAGGTGCTCCGTCTGTTAGATAAACCACGTTCATTGGCACTTGTGTAGATATACCCAGTTTGTTCATGGCATAAATGCCTGTTGGTACTATTCGTGTTTTATCCCTACGGGCTATAGTCTCGGCTATCTGCTCTATCGATGGCATCAATACGCCAAGTCCTAAGACTGTATCAATCTCAGGATACGTATATATCCCTCTTGCCAAACGGACGATATTCCCTTTTTCTGTTAATCGTTCAAGACTTTTTCCAACAGCTTTGACTTCTCCATATGACGTAAAATCTGAAGGGAAAAAGATACTTCCTCTTCCTTTTTTCTTGATTGCAGTCCAGATACGTTCTTCTATGCTTGTCATAGCATCTTGTTTTGTCGCAAAATTATAAATTATTTGCGACTTCGCAAAGGTTTGGATGAACCAAAGTTGATATTTAACACTAACCGTTGGTTAAATCCCTAAATTCGACATATTGGATAGTATTAAATCACTGTAAAGACTGAGTAAGATTTCTTTAATCATACCCTGCTTCAGAAGATATTGCTAAATGTGTAAATGGAGAAGGAGAGGGAAAATCCCCCTCCTTACCTTCAAATCACGAATCAGACATTCAAATCTTTCAGTGCCAGTGCATAATTGTGCCCGAAAAGGTCTTTTCTGACAAGTCCCAGCCCGAGTGTCTGGTAATAGCCGTATTCATCACTCTCGGTGCAGAGATACTTGTAACCGTAGCGGGGCATGTACTCTTGGAAGAAGCGAGCCAAGTCCTTCAGGTTTTCTTCTTGGTACTTCTTGAAGTTGCTGCGCACGATGATGATGCTCCAGTCAGGAAAATTGCCCACGCCGTTGCTGTACTCCCAGAAGCGGATGTAGCAGTCTAAATCACGCTCACGGATGTCCACACAAAAACCATTGGCATTTTGCATCACGCTACAACTGCTTCTGTAGCAGAACTTCTCACACAGGTAAAGATTGAAATCACAAATTAAATCGTTGTGTAACATAATTGATAAAGTTTAAATTGTTAATAAATTGATTATAAATGAAAGCCTCGCTTGCGCTTAGCCTTTTTCTTCTTCATCAGGCGATTGAACTCGGCTTCTTCTGCGGCAGTGGCATCGTAAGATGAACCACCATTTAGCAGCCCTAGACCAATAACAGCCCCCACATCTGGATGAGAAACGCTTTGTTGCACTTCTGCCTCTTCATGCTTAGGCTTCTGTTGGACTGATTCAAGCAAGGATGCACTGGCATTCTCTTCCAGTCTGTTGTTGATGTTCATGTAGCTGAACTCGCGGCTAACCTTTGAACCGGAAAACGAGAAACCACCATACTCAAACTTGACACCTTGTATTTCTCGTGTAGTCCGACTAACCTTGAACTTCATATCAATGTCCCGGTCAGCAAGAGCATCTTTCAGTTCATTCCAACTCTTGGCATTCGGCAGTTCTTCTTTCAGTGCCTTGTATATCTCGTGCTTTGCTCGGTCGTATGGGCGTAACCGCTCCTCGTTGATATGGTCCTTGCCGTTAGCAAAGTGCAGCCGATATTTAGCCGTCAGCATCTTGCAGACCTTCTCATTTCGGCGGAAGTCGTTCTTATCGCTAATCGTCTTACCGTCATTGTCCACTCTGTTGAATACGATGTGGCAATGCGGATGTTCGCGGTCAATATGCCGGGCAACGATGTATTGCGTGTTCTGAATACCCATCAGCTTCATGTAATCATGAGCGATTTGCAACATAAGCGCATCATCATGTTTCAGGCGATCGCTATCTTCGGGTGAAAAGTTGAGCGAGGTGTGTCCGACAATATTTTTTACCTTGTCATTGAGCAACGATTGCAACTCAAATTGCTCTGCCGTCTGTTCGGGCGTTCCTTCCACTCCGACCGCCTCCAGCAACTTGGACTTTTCTTCTTTGAGAACGTAGCAGACACACCCGCTGAATGATGTCCCTTTCGTTTGTTTACCTATCATCTTTCAATCGCTTTATGAGTTGGCTAATCCGTTCCGCCATCTCTTCGCATCGCTTGGCAACGGCAGAGAACCCGTAGGTGTTAGCCTGCCTCGCCAACTGGTTGAGATTGGTGCTTTCGCCAATCAACTGTCGGATGATGTAGATATGCTCTTGTGAGATTCGTTCACGTACCGAACCGTTCTCGATGAACGAGCGGATGACTTCACTTTGAGTCCGTTTAGTCCGTCTGCAAATTGCGCTGAGCAATGCGTACTGCATATCTGTCAGGCGGAGTGTTATCGTATATTTCTTTTTCATTTTGATTCCGTTTTTAGTGAATAATTTGTGACCATCGGGAGCCGTCTCCTCAGACTTTTTGAGGAGTAAGTGGTCGGGAAATGTAATACACCGACATTAACTTGCTACAGTAAAAAAGTCTCATATTTCTTCCCTTCGGTCATAGTCTGAAACCTCGTTTCTTAGGTGGTAAAACCTTCGGATGAGGGATGCCTCGTTGCACACTGACGAGCTTCAAATCGAGTGCATCTATCAGTATTTTCAGAGCGGGATTCCTCTTAATCATCTGCTGAAGTACTGCTTCGTCAGGCTTCACTTTGAGCAGATAATCGGCAATGTCGTATCCCTCTTTTCGCTCGGTTTCACTGGCGTTGGCCTCCAGATAATCGAACATCTGCACCTCGATTCCACAACTTTTCATCAGTCCGATTTTGCTCTGCCAATAGTCGGTTGCACCCAAGTCAGGGAACAGCACAACACTTCTTCCAGCAAGAATAGACAGGCTGTTGGCATTGAAACAACCGTTCTTTCCCCCTGATGCTATCCATAGAAATTGAGGTAGGTAATAGGATGCGATGAGGGCAGTCTTCTCACTTTCGACCAGTGCGACAGGTTGGTTCTTATTTTCAGAAAGCAGGTGCTCACCAAAGAAACATTGCCTCAGATTATAGTCGCCCTTATGCAACACAGAGTGTACCCACGTGACATGATTGTATGGTTCTTTTACTCGTTTGCCAGTTTCGGGATTGTAAAGCATTATCTTCCCAGTGCGGACTTTGCCTTGATTGTCCGTCTGCCAGAATACGGTTGCGCCTTCCCAATACTTGGACGTGCCTACCTTGTACTTCTTCATCAGCTTCATTGTTCCGGTTTCTCCGAACTGAGCCGATAGGAATTGAAACAATTTGTTCGCAGGATAGCCACGTAATGATTGATTGACGATGTCAATGTCAATGTAAGAGGTGGCTATTGGTTGCACCTCCTTAACAGGAGCATAGCTTCTAAAAGTGCTATCCGAGAACTTTTCTTTCTCTGTTGGATTCTGTTCGAAGTAATCACGAGGCGTGAAATGGTAACCACATTTTTGTTCATGGTTACAACGTCCCACGTACTCGGGAAACTGGATTCGCTTCTCCGTATCAATGTACTTGGAAAAACACCTTTGGCGGTGGCAATTCGGGCAAGTGTGCCGGGTGCTGATGCCTTTGTATGGTTCTAATATGAATCTGTGTGTACTCATTGTTTTCTTTTTTAGTGTGTCACATTTGTCGTTATTGTCGCTTTTGCTGGGAAAGTGTCATAACCGACAAAAATGTCACGAGTTAATCTTTGAATATTCTCCATGCTTCTCTTTACGGAACAGCGTTCCGATGTTGTCATTGAGGAAGCGTTGAAATGTCCGTTCCTTCATCCCGTTTTGTTCGGCCAACTCTATTGCTTGGGCGGTCGTGAAGGATGGCGGAAGCTGATTGACTATCGTCTGTTGCTGACTGGTGAGAGCATTCTCATTCAAGATGTTTTGCACACTCAATGCGGATTCTTTGAAATACTCCGTCAGTTTGATGGCTCGCTCCACCGTCAGCAGGTCGATATGTGTCTTATCACACTCTCCACAAGTCCACCGTGCTAATTGGATTATCAAGCAGAAGCGAATAATGTATATCTCCAGTTTGCAGTAGATACTTACAATCGTGTCGTTGGTCTCCCGGTCGCATAACTCAGAGAAATTATGCTGCCACTCGTAAAGCCGCTTCTTAGCATCCTCTGTAAAGAGAAGAACATGCGGTTCAATCTCTCCGAACTCGTTAAGGCTACACTCTTGCTGTATCAGTTTCTCAATGATGGCATTCCACTCTTGTTCGATGTTCTCCGGCAGTTCCTTGTCGTTCCAACGTGCCTTCTGTTGCAGATTGGGCATCACAAACAGGATACGGTCGATAAAACCATTACTGGAGCGTTCACCTTTGGCCAACTCGTTCAAAATTTTCTTTTGGATTGTACCAATGACCGAGATGTACGGACGCTTGATGAAGATGGAACTCTTAGCATTCTTGCGGTCGGATATGGTGGTCTTGGCACTGAATACCGACAGCCAGAACTGCTCTTCCGAACCGTTATTGTAGCGATTGAAGTTCTTGAACCAAGCGGACAATTCATCAGCCCATAGACATAAGCCCCGTTTGTTCTGTGCATGAATGAGACTTAAACCTTCGGGCGTTACATCAGAAACCAGGAAACGCTTGCGGATAGGTTCTTGTGGAAATTGTTCTCCACCGCTTTCCGCACGTTCCTTGCGGCTCATGTTCATCTGTTCATCGTACTTGGCAAGAGCCTTTTCAAACTCTTGATTCTGCTTGTAGTCATAATCAAGGAAAGGTTTCATAGCGAAACTGAGAGGATGACTCTTGTTCGCTCCCGGTCTTCCAATCAATGCCATATATAGGATAGGACTCTCCATCCAACCCTGCTTGATTTGGGTAAGATGCGTGTTTCCGATACCGACCGCCATTGCCGTCAGGATGGCTGCGGCTATGTAGTCGGTGGGGTAATTGTGGCATTCGTGTACCTCATGGATGATGCGTTGAATCTGAGTAGGGAATATGCTGACAGGGAACTCCGTTCCTGCCAGCCGTGTACTCAAATCAATCGCTTCATCAATGACAGATACCGGATTGATAGAACTTGTATCCATACATCAGACGGTTAGAAGTTAAAGGATGATTTAGGCTTGTGCTTGACACTACCTTGCATATTGGAAAGCATCTCTTCATAAGTCTGTTCCGCTGTCTTTCTTCGTCCGTTGTCAATCCATGCCAACAGTTCGTCCTCGTAGAAATAGAGTTTCTTGCCTTTCTTATAAGCCGGAAGTAGCCCTTTGCGTACCAATGTATATATGGTAGGCTTGGCTTTTCGGATGATACGGCAAGCATCCTCAATTTCAACCAACACGTGTTTGTCTGATGCTGGAGGTTGAAGTTCCGACACCATTCTTTTCAACTCGATGACCTGTTCGGTCAGATAACCTACCGCCTCGGGCAGTTTATCAAATGTTACTGTTTCGTTTTGCATACGCCAATCGTTTTTAATTGTTCGACGGCAAAGGAAACAGGTGTTTCAATGGTGGAATCATCCACCAAAATATAACTGTGATATAACTTTTCGATAGTAATAAGTAGTGATTACAAGGGATTTAAGTACCTTTGCACCAAGGGAAAACTGTTATCTATTTAATTGAATTATGAAAAACGGTATAATTTGTATTGAAACAGAATGGGAACACACGGTTGCACAAAATAGAATGTCATTACATACAAAGGCATTATTAGACTTTCTTGAAAAATCATGGGGATGCAAAGTTATCTATCGCAGAGTTGCTACAAAAAGTGAACTGCAATACTATTTGAATAGATTCGCTTTATCTAAATATAAGGAGGATTATTCTATCATTTATTTATCGTTTCATGGTGACACTCATTCAATCTTCTTGGAAGGTGAAAAGGGTGCTGATAAGAAATTGACATTAACAGAATTAGCCAATATGGCTAAAGATGCTTTTTCTAATCGTTTTGTGCACTTTAGTAGTTGTCGTACGTTGCTGGGCAATGATGGAGAATTAGAAAAATTCAAGAACGATACAGGAGCGCTGTTTTTATCCGGTTACACAAAAAGTGTAGATGGAGTTCTGAGTGCAATTAATGATATAGCATACTTTGACCAGATATTTCGGCATCGGACAAAAAAAGCATTAATCGCTCCTGCAATGAGAAGTTATTATGAAGGGATAGCCAAGAAGTTAGGCTTTAAAGTGTTCTGATGAATTGTCCTTAAACTAAACAATAGTTGGGCTTAATTGGATTTTACACTCCGATTCCGTGTGCGACATCTTACGCTCAATGGTGGAGATTTCCACATCACGGAGGGTATGAGCGAATACTCTCTTTATGAATGTGGCTGTCTGTAAGCGTGGCTTGCCGAAAGCCTTACCAATGTTCCATCCAAAATGCATAGCATCAATGGTTTTTAATTGTGAGCTGAGTTTTATGGATTCGACTTTGGGGAAAGAGTCTGACAGATAGTATTCTGTGACATATCCGCATAAGCGATGGAGGCTTTCTTCATCAAGATAGGGAACTAAAGTACGTTTCGTGTATGTGAGAACCTTATCAAGTTTCTCTTGGGATGCACGTTCTTTCTCAGCCATTGCATTGGCACGAAGCACCTCGTATTCCGATGGCTGATTGGGTTCTTCAATAGAAGGTGGGGCGTCTTCCTTTGGAAGATTAGCCTCTCCTTCGTCTGTCTCGGAAGGCATGGGAGTCGAAACCTCTTCTGATGTATCAGATGTGGTTTCGACTTCAATCATAGGTTCAGGACATTCTTCAACCTCCACAATCTTGCTGCGGTAGCACTCAAATCTCAGAAAGCACTTCTCTATTGCAGGTGAGAGTATTTGATTGAAAGCCATTTGCAGATTGAGGTAGATGGCTCCCATGATGATGGAGCATACCACGAGAACGAGGTAGCTGCTGAACTCATCCCAACCATAATGTAAGGCGGTTTGACGAGCTAAAACTCCAATGATGATGATTGTACCGAAAATCATCAGATGCAATGTAATATGTTCTATCTTTTTCTGTTCCATAGTGATATTTGCTAATCGTTTGCGTGCAAATGTATATCATTTATTTTTAGCAAAATGCGAGGTTTTGCCCGTCAGAGGGCTTCTGACGATATATTACATCAAATGTCGCCACGTTACACTCTTTATAATGAGCGAGTTGTAACTTTCTTGTTTTTCGGTGAAAATAGTTGGCGGAACAGGGCTTGAGGTCTTAAAACAAAGAATATCTGCACTATTTCCGGGCAAATATGCAGATATTCTAATGTAAAAAGTAATACCTTGTCAACAAGACAATGTACTACTCGTTCCATTGTTGAGATATAGCAGAATATTGTGACCTTGCTTACGTGCGACTTTGTTTATCAGCCACTGCCTGAACTCTATGGAATGCCCGGTATCTATCTGATAAGATAAGGCAATAACCATCTCTAAATTATACACATCAGCATTGTAATCGTTCTCTAATTTGATGCACTTGCATACTTCGTACTCTTTCAAGATATTGGTTCTCAATATCCTTTTGATAGCAGCGTGGATAACCCCAGCCGTTGTGTTGAACAGCTCAGCAATCTCCCATGTGGTCATCCATACCTCTCCATCGGAGATATGGATGCCTTGTCCGTTGTTTGTTATGATTCCTCGTTTCATGGTAGTAATTTATTTGAGTGAAATTTTATTGGCGGTTTCTCGCTTCTTGGAATTGACCAAGTCGGCATAGATTTGAGTAGTGGTGACGTTCTTATGCGTTAGCATCTTTGAAACCGTGTAGATGTCAGTACCCAAGGAGATTTGTATCACGGCGTAGCTGTGTCGAAACCCATGGAAGGTGATGGGTTTGGTTATTCCAGCCTTTTTGAGCCAGTTCTTCAGTGGATAGTTAATCATGCTCCGCTTCAAGCCTTTGAACACCTTGCCCGTTCCTGGCGTACCGCATAGCTCGTAGGCTTCGTTGCTGATGGGGAGCGTTGCTTCCGTTTGGGTTTTCTGGGTTCTGATACGCAGACAATAGCCTTGGTCGGGGGCAATGTCAAAGTCCTCCCATTGAAGGTTTTGAATGTCGCTGATACGCAAACCAGTCAGACAAGCAAACAGAGAGGCAGCTTTCAATACGGGGATGTCGCAGGGCGTGGCGGCAAGCTGTTTCACCTCGTCCAGTGTCAGGTACTCTTTCTTCACTTCTTGTGGCTCTATCTTATCAAGATAGTCATTGATATTCTCCCGAAGCCATTTGTCCCGATAGGCAATTTTCAAAAGGCCTCGAAACGTGGAATAGTAGCCGGATGCCGAATTGAGGGATATGGAGCGGCTACTGCGTTTGAGCTGTTTGGCATGAAGTAGATACTCGCGGAACTTTTTGCACAAGTCCACATTCACCTCACCAAACGTGCATTGCCCTTTGACGAAATTATGGAAATGCTGATAGACGAACTGCCATTTCTGGTCTTTGTTCCGACACATCTTCTTGAAGTAGGCAAGAAAGTCGGCCTTCTGCTTAGTCTTGTCCAAGAAGCCGAACTCTTCATTGATGAGGGACTGTACCCGGATGCAGCGGATAGCTTCTGCCTTGTTCAGCATATCGTTATTGAACTCCCGCTCCATCTCGTTCTTGGGATGGGCATAGATGTAGATGCCGAGGTACTCCCTACGGCTCATCTGCATAGTTTCGGGGTTACGGACTGCCGGATAATAATCCAGATACAAGGAGATGCGGTTGTTCCGAATAGCTCTCTGACGAACTGTTACTTTTGTACATGTGTGTGTCATGCTGTTTTGATATTTAGAGTTTTTACATTTGTTTGGTGCAAAGGAATAGGGTGATTCAATGGTGACAACGCCCACCGAAGAATAACTTATTCAATCTTTGGGGCGGCAAGTAGTTTATCCAACTCCGACTTGGAAATAAGCGTGTATTTACCCTTTTTCACCTTCGGGATATTGTGATACGTTGCGTAATGATAGAGCTGGTCGCGAGTAAGATTGAACTTCGCCATTGCCTCCGGCACGGTATAATACTTCGGTTCTTCGGGCGCAGCCACTCCTTTGGCTATATCCACATGCTTCTTAGAGTAGTACACCATGATGCCCTCTTTCTTCTTCGGGATAGCGTTCTTGGAAACGAAACAGTAGACAGCAGCTAAGGTCATGCCGAACTTCTCCTGTATCTCTTGGGTACTATACCATTCCGTGATGTCGGGGTTCGGGGCTTTCTTGGCAAAGTAAGCGTCTATGTGCTTCTTGCTCCAATAGGTCTTGCCTCGATTGAACGTCCGAGGGATGTTGCTTTTCTTGGCGATTGCAAATACCCATGACTCTGCCACATTAAATTTCTCTTTGACTTCGGCTGTAGTATAGAAGTCAGTGATTGGAATAGTGTCTTTTGGATGCCTTTGTTCATAAGGACGTGCTTCTAACATTCGGTCAATATCTCCCTTACGAATGAAGGATAATCTGCTACTAATGCGAAACGCTTGTAACTTTCCAGCATAGACCATTTTATATATGGCTTGCTTACTCAGTCCTAACAAAGTCGCAGCCTCCTTGAATGACAGATATTCTTTGTCCTTGAAATCTGATATGGGCTGCTCACTGATGACCGTTTGAACCTTGGTTTCTACTTCTTGTATTCTCTTCTGCCGAACCCTTTCTTTGTAGGTAAGATTGTTACATCGATGAGAGCAGAAGCGTGTAGTCAGTTTTTGAGCGTAAAATACTGTTCCACAGTATTCGCATACCTTCTTGATTTTCGTTTTACTTGTTGCCATATTCACTACTTTTAGAGGTTTATTTCTCTTGTTATTTCTCCAATTTATTCAACCATCGTAAATCATAGTCAACCATAGTCAACTTTATCCACGACCTTTCCGACCCTAAAGCCGGAGGATAACAAGCGAGTAACAAATACGGTACAAAAATGAGCTGAAAAAGCCCTATAAACGATGTGTATCGCTTACAAGGCTAAAAAGAAAGGCGCTCAAAATGAACGCCTTGATAATTGTTGATGCTATATGCTAATCGTTGGTAATCACCACTTATTTCCCGATGCAGAAGGAGGAAAAAATGGCGCCCAGTACGTCTTCCGTGTCAACGGCTCCGGTAATTTCTCCCAAGTGTGCCAGGGCTTCCCGCAGTTCCAGAGCCGTGAATTCCGGGCTTTCCTGCCGGGAGATGAATTCCGAAGCCAGGCGGACGTGTTCCAGGCACAGGCCCAGTTCATGCTGGTGCCTGGTATTGATGGCCACCAGGGAGCTTCCCGCTTCACTGGGCAGTTGAGATGCGAAAATGCGGACAATGGCTTCTTCCAGCTCTTTCCGGCCTTCTCCCGTGGAACAGGAGAAACGGATTCCGGAAGCTTCCCGCCAGT
>ENA-OYXW01000311-OYXW01000311.1-human-gut-metagenome-genome-assembly--contig:-NODE-311-length-17070-cov-5.297443_pt1 | contig 17070 bp, 26 predicted proteins | sample MGYA00243977_ERZ653436 | MGnify/ENA primary metagenome ERZ653436 (study PRJEB26926, sample SAMN06165001) | human gut metagenome | biome: ENVO:00009003; feature: ENVO:2100002; material: ENVO:00002003...
ATTATAGCCTCCTATAATTTCGTATAATATTAAATTTACATTAGTCGTTGAACCTTCCAACCTATTGTTGGCTTGGCTGCTGATTAGCTTTTGCTTTCCAGCAATTCACAAACAATTATTTCATAAGATTTCTCTTATGCCCTGCACAGATGGTTACAGGGATTTACACCAGCATATTCAAAATCTTTATCATTGCTTACTAGATTCCAGTTTGCAATTCTATCCCAATATAGAATACCCGGTTCAGCATAATCCCAATTATTACGGCATAACAGGTCAAAAATATCTCGCGCCTTTACTGTTTTCTTGATTTCTTCGCCTGTTTCATTGCGCTTATAGTATAGTTCCCAATCCTCATCGTTCTTGACTGCTACCATAAAACGGTCTGTGACGCGAACTGAGATATTAGCAGATGTTACTTTATTCAAGTCGGATTTGACTGTAATGAATTTTTCTAGGTCTGGATGAGTGCAATCAATGCTAATCATCAATGCACCACGTCTACCATTCTGGCCAATCTGCTCTGTTACTTGGCTGAATGTGTCCATGAAGCTAACTGCACCAGATGTGGATTTAGCCTGATTATTTACCTTTGCACCACATGGAGCAAGTTTGCTGATGTCGATGCCGCAGCCCTTTTATACCCTCGGTTTCCCGATATTTCAATAAGGGAATAGACTATCTCTTCACCTCTCATGAGAGGGTTCGGCACTTCCAGAATAAGAATTCCACTCATTCTGTACTTCCTTTCGGAATAGTCGTTACATCGTCTATATCAGAATATTCTACCTTGTATAAGTTACCCTTTTTCCATTTATCCATATCGTGATAACCAGTTAAGAGTTTGTTTAGATGTTCATACGACATATTAAGGTAAAAAGCGCAATCTTTTTCGGTAGAAAAATATAGTGTTTCTTTGGTTTGTTTGTTGGTTAATTTGATGATTTTAGCAGTTGTAATTGATGGTTTTCTTTTAAGTACCCTAAACGAATGAAATAGATTGTCTTGACAAGTACACCATTCAAGATTATCGACATTATTATTTTTTACGTTGCCATCTTTGTGATTGATTTGAGGCAGATGCTTAGGATTTGGAATAAATGCTTCTGCTACTACACGATGAGCACGACGAAAATATCTTTTTCCGTCTTTATACATTCCAACCTCTAAATAACCATCCTTATCTTCTCTTAATTTCATAGGGGTCAAATCTCTACTATATCCGCCATTCTTTTTAGTGGAATAAATAATCCCATCATCACCAACATAATAATCATCAAAACCAATAACTTTTTTAATATTTTGCGAAAACATACTTTCCGCTCCTTTCTGATATAGCTTGACACGGTATTGTCATTTAAGATATTCACCGTTAGCACAACCTAAGTTGCACACCCAACATTTGTTGGTTCACCGAATTTTTTAACTGTACATCACTGTACAGGGTGGCCATGCTGCGAATTAACCACCATAACTATAAGTACGAGCCAGCTTTTTAGCAGTATCATAAATTGACTCAATGTTATCTTCTGGTGGTGAAATTACATAGCAGTTGCTATATGTCACCTTTTCATCATCAATGCCACGATTGCTCAAGATTCGCCCACCGAATAAGAATTTCTTAGCAGCAATAAGTTCTGCTACATCTGAATCACCACCACTTACACGATCAAGCCAATCTTCAAAAGATTCCCCATTACGTTGATATTTCTTCTGCCAGATGTCAATACCAAGCTGATTTTCTTTACCTAGCCATTCTTCAATAAACAATAAATCGTCCTCCTTTATTCAAAATCGTCTATATTAAAGCAATATGCCGTATCATCAATTAGCATATCACAATATATCTTGCGGCAATCCTTATATATCTCAATTCGTGCTGGATCATTTTCATTGAAATAATCCCAATGGATATTATGTTCATTCAACCATTCTTTAGCTACTTCAGCAGCATATCCCTCACGACAAGTAGTGATAATAATGATAATGTTCATATCCTGTATGGAGCGGATAAATTCCGCAATCGGCGTTTCTAGTCCACATAACGGATATGAGCTATTGCATAGCGTATGGTCAAAATCCACCGCCAATATAAAATTAGTAGGCGGCGAATGAGCATAATAATCATCAATGATTTTCTTAAATTGATCTCTATTCATTTTCAATTACATTACCTCCTTGTCATCTATGTTATCACGATTCAGTTGATTTGTCAAGTAGCATTTCGCATAATTCAGTATCTCTTTCCTTTTCCTCTTGTACCCTCAATCCCTCTTGAATAGCCACCTCATCCCCAATCAATATTAGCCGCTCTTGTGCGCGTGATACCGCTGTATAGCACAAATTGCGGCTTAGCATCCTTACATGGTTTCTATCAATCACTACAATCACAGCCTTTGCTTGGCTACCTTGGCAGCTATGAATAGAAATTGCATATGCTAATAGCGTATTCTTGATATGTGCCTTATCTACTATACAATCGCCGCAATCATATCGCACAATCATATACGGCTCTTTTTCATCAGGCACAATTTCCATTACTGTACCAATATCACCATTTGCTACAAAAGCAGTATCATCATCAACAAGCGGCATAGCATATTCGTTCTTTTTATTTATTACCTTATCGCCCACTTTGAAATAAATAGGCACATCATTAACAGTATGCCCAACCTTGCTTAATTCATTTGGATTGAATTTGGCTTGAATCGCCGCGTTGATAGCCAATGAGCCAACATCACCCTTATTGAATGGGGATAGAATCAGCACATCATCCTTACTATATCCATCTGCTAAGAGCCGCGCATACTCTTGCTCAATTTGCTTGATTACTAATGTATCAGTTTCAATGAACTTATAATCTGTGAAAGTATCTGTAAGATGGTCATTTACTCCATTTCGTACATCAGTAGCTATGGTAATAATACCAGATGTGTTATATCTGAACACCTTGGTCAGATTGCAAACAGGCACGATGCCGCTATCAAGCATATCCTCAACAATGTTGCCGCAAGCAATAGATGCAAGCTGAGATGGGTCGGCTATGAAGATGATTTTAGTGGTATCTGTGACCTTATCAAACAGCATTGATAGCAAATGCACCGAACACATTGAACACTCGTCACAGATGAGATAATTACCAACACTGTCACCCATAGTTAAAAACATATGGATGGTTTGAGCTTCACGACCCGTTGCTTCTCTTAGCCTTTTTGAACTAATACCTGTCGGGGCAAGCAACGTATAAGTATAATTATTAGCCTCCAACATTTCAATAATAGCTTTTACACTAGTTGTCTTGCCACATCCTCCTGCCGCTGTCAGCATCATCACATCCTGCTTACAAGCCATCTCAAGAATCTGCGATTGTTCATCAGTCAGCTCTAAGCCGTCTACGCTTGTAAACTTCTGCCAATCCATAGGATAATAATGTGTATTGGCTATTTTTTTCTTTATGACATCAGCAATATGATGTTCAGCGCTATATGTGGCTTGTAGAGCCGTATTTTGGCTAGGTGCGTCATAGTGTACTTGCGCCGATTTTGTCACAACATCAAGGAGATGATAAACGCACTGAGGAGCTTTACGCTTGACCATATCAAACAGCATCTTGGCTTGTATCCTTGTATTGCCATTCAGCTCATTGTGCTTTAGAACATAGATAGTAGCCGCTTCACATCGTTCATAACTATCCAACCATTTTCTTGTTTTCTTAATTATCGCCTTATCAGCTCTATCAAAAGACCATTCAAGTAAGTTAATCATAACAGTATATGGATTGGTATTTATATCTTTACTAAATCCATATACATTTTTATATGTTGCGGCGATTTTGTTTATATCCTTATCATGCTCAATGCCCCAAGCATACGTCTCACCTATAAATTCAATACGCTTATTGATTGTCTTGATTTTATCAATATATCTGGGTAATAGCACCTTACCTACGCCACGAATTTTTTTATAGTCCAGCTTGTCGGCTTCCCCATTCAGCACCATACTGACAAAATGAGGATATGCGGCATGGCATGATTCAGCTTGCCCATTGGTCATTAAGCTGCGCAATGTTTGCAACTCGGCTTTTTCTGTTAGATTGAATTTGCCATCTTTAGCCACAAATCCAGCAAAGCCAATGAATTTATAGCTATATTTGTATTTATCGTCCACACATGGCTCTATGATACAATCAATGGATTGCCCCATTTTTAAGTCTGCAATACTAGTTCCTTTTAGGCTGATTGTGCCATATTTAGGGTTGGTTTCTATTGTTTCATCCTTAGTGCTACATGATATAATTGAGAAATTGGATTCAGGGTTGTTGAATATCATGCGCATTGGGGTTAATTTTACTGTTTGCATCAATCCTGTTCCTCAACTAGCAGTTGTTCCTATCTATCAATAATAATCTCCATCAGCTTAGTTGCTCCAAACGCTGGCTCCCAGCCTTCGTTGTACATTGCTTCTAATTGCATTAAAACAACCTCCTGTTCTTTGATAAATCAAGTATATCATAGAATCAGGAGGTTGTCAATACCCTATTTTAATTATTTGTAAATCATTTTCTTTAATTCTGTAAATAGCTCTTTGCCACAAATAGGACAAGTAGAATTTATGTCAACCACATATTTTTCATCTACCATTAAACCGCAATTTGGGCATTTAATTGGCGCATATTTTAGAGGATGCTCAGTCCGTTTGCGGCGATTTCTTTCTGCTCTGCTCAATTAAAATATTCACTCCAATCATATTCATTTTCTTTTGGTTTATCAACAATCTCATATCGCTCAATAATGGCTTGTGGCTTAATCTGCCCATTATATTCATTCAATCCAAGTGATACTACCACTTCTATGGATTTACCATGTGCTGATTCAAATTGACTTGCTTCTTCATTGCTAACAAAAAATTTAATGAACTTAATATCATCCTGAATTAGCTTGACGGTAGTTGAACGATTACGATATACATAAATCTGCGGAGTTGTTAAAGTACAATGGAATAACGGCTTGTTTATATCTTTGCCCCATAGGATATTATTTTCTACACACACATTTGCAAGATTGCGTGTGATATTATTGGATTTGATCTGAGCCGCCACTTCAATATCTGGCTCTACATCCAAATCAAGTCCATCTAAGAATCGCGCAAATCGCTTAAGATTGGACTTCTTCACGCTGATACCAGCAGCCGCGCTATGCCCTTGACATTTGGCCAATCCTGATTTATTAATAGTCTCAAGCAAGTCAATAGGACTGCGCATTGAGCCGGACCATGTTGTGCTGTTTAGTTCTCTCAGTAGGAATGTTGGCTTATTATATTTACCACAGAATTTATTAGCTACAAGTCCTAAATAGGATTTATTCTCAGGTTCACCAAAGCCGATAATAACCTTATGAGACGTGTCAAGCCCATCTGACAGCTTATCTACGACCTTTTTGACTTGATAATTCTGCTTAGATTTGACGGCTTTCATAGCCTTCACAGCGGCTTCCGACTCAATTTTACCAATCAGCGCATCAAAGAATAACCGCTTAATAGACTGGTCATCACTACGAGCCAACGCATTAGCAAGAGGCGCAATACCAAATGCCACACCCTCTGGATTAACTCCACGATTACAACAATGCTCTAAGCAGTATTTAATGAATGGATTAGTTGGATTCGTCAAGCCGTCATATACATATTTACGGTTCTCAAGTGAACGTAAGCTGCAAATATCAGAGATTAGACTAACAGCTACTAGGTCTTTGAATGATTGATTTGAGCCAAGAGCACAAGCAAATTTTTCTACAACGCCTGTACCGCTTATGTCTGTATTACAAGTGTATGTGACATCGCCACCAACGCCCCAATATTTGTGGTCGATTGACTCCATTTGATCATCTGGCATTGGTCGAATAATAGCACTATTATACGGATTGACTACTGTAGCATATCTATTCGGCTTTTCAATGATATGGTGGTCTAAAACAATAACCTTGATATCATGTTCATATAGCTCTCTACAAACGTCAACCTCACTCGACCCAGCATCAGGAATGATGAGCAGATTGATATTTGCGGCAAGAATATCAGGAAGTAGGTCAGTGCACCCATGTTGCTTGCCGGTATGAGTAAAAATAATTGGTTCTGTATCTGGATGATATTCTTTACATAGCATATAGGCAATAGCAGCAGAACAGAAGCCATCACAATCGGACAATTATACCCTGCTTTTCAGCATACTTTAACAAGTTGTTGTTTGTTGTTTTTATTTATTCGTGATATGGTAAGTTTAGATATTTTTGATATTTTCTATCAAGGTAGATTGATGCATTTTGATACAGGTAATTAACAATCTTCATAGCTTGTCGTTTACCTGCAAAACACAACGACCTCCACGTTCCATCTTTACCTTTGTGTCTAATGGCGACCTTGCGCTCTCCCGATTCCGTATCAGCTTTGAGCACTACACCATTTTATACTAAATGATTTTCTATAAATCTTAATAGCTCTACACTACCGCCAAAAGTCACATTCATCTTGTCTCCATACAGACCATGATATGCTGTAAAACTGCCATCTCCGTCAAACAGTCCAAGAATAAAGGATCTTTCTAATTCTTTTGGAATAACAGCTAAAATCTTAGTTGGGTCATATCGTCTAGGAATCACTCCATATTCTTCATAAAGCAAAGAACACATATGCTTGTTTGTTACAAATGCTCTTGCTTCATAAATAATATCTGTATTGTTATATCCAGTAGTTTTGTATAGATGAACTGGATAATCGCTTTCGATACAATCTAAGAATTTTTGGACATGACTAGTATCTTCTTCTTTAAGTGCCAATTTAAGATTATACTCGATTCGTGTACTACCATTTGGCATTAACCGTTCTCTCTTTGCAATATATCCATCAGCCCAAATAAATCCTAACCAGTATGCTTTATCGAGCGTGTCAATATTGTCAAAATAATTGAAATTCGCTTTATAGTTTGGGATTGAATATACTTCCTTTCATTAAAATCAACAAACAACAACTTGGGTTTAGACTATACAATTTTCAGGCGTTATAGTCGTTGAACGTCCCACTGTTCTAGTGGTGTCGATGCGTTTGATTATCCAATCCTTAATGATGTTACCATACCGCTCCCGTTACTGAGCGCCGCGCACATATCCCTATATACGTTTGGTTATTAAGGCTCTAAGGAACTCCCCGCAGTTTATGCCTTTTAACGTGGACTACCGATTACTTAATCCACAACGATACCAATTCTACCTACATCTCCATGAAACATATCAACAACCACATCCATATTCTTATACATATCAGGCGATTGATATTCGATGTTCTCTGGATTTAGATATGCGTCAACATCAGCTATACCGTAGGTATGAAGCAAATCCCTTAAAAATGTGGCTTCATTAAGGGAATTTAGTAGTGGATAAATCTTAATCTGAATCACCATCCTTTCCCATCTTTGGTTGATTGATAATCGCCCAATGGTCATCGTCATAAATTGGTGATAATGTGCTGTCATATGCACACTTCCACATATTACGATTATTTTCCCACGCAATCATTTTCATGACAAACATAATATCTTCTGGGTATTCTTTACCATACTTACTAGCAACCAAAACCGGCATATAATATGGTGGCAATTTATCTTTTGCTTTATGCCATTCAATCATTCTTTCTCTCCTCCAATCTTAAACGGTCTGCCTTTCTTAGCTCTAAGATAACCAGAACGATATGCTAGAGCAATAGCCTTAATTGTCTCATCCGCATTGAACATTGCATAGTCATGATAATAATGTCCATATTTGAGAATATCAGCCTTGTCTAGTTTTGGCCTGAGCATATTGTAGATTTCAACGTCTGACAAAGCAGTTTCATCATATGGCAAAAGCTCATCTTCCTGCATTATAGCATAATAGTTTTCGTCCATTTTAATATAATATCCACCGAATGTTTCACACTCAACTTGTCCAAACAGTACGTTTGGTGAATTGCTAAGTGCTACCTTATCTCCTACTTTGAATTTACTCATTTCGCCGCTCCTTTCATTCTATCAACAGAAATATTAAAATATTTATCGTCAAGTTCAACGCCAATATATTTACGGTTTAATTCTTCAGCAACTAAGCAATGTGCAGCAGAGCCACAACACGGGTCGAATATAACTTGCCCTTCATTTGAATTGTCTTGAATTAAGTCTTTAAGCAAATCATGATTCTTCTCTGTTGGATGTAGCTTGCTACGTCCATTTGGATAATGAAATACGCTATTTTTGCAATGAGCATTAAATGTTTTGGCCCCTTGCTTTTTGTACCATACGCCCATTTCAACACCGCTCAAATAAATATATTGTCCATTCATTGGACTAGGATTTGTCTTTTCCCAAATAATAGGGCGAACTGTTCCTTTACCAATATTAGCAAAGAATTGATAAATTTGACTAAATTGCTCTTTGCCACAAAAAATGCAAATTGAATTAGATGTAACTCTATATACTTGTTTGAGAAATTCATCTAAATCAAATGTGATAATATCTGCGTTTCCCTTATTTAGATTTCTTAGCCCATTACTATCTCGATTAACTGCATCATATGGTATGTCAGTCAATGTGAAATCAACACTGGCATCATCCATTTCTTTCATAATATCAAGACAATCAGCATGAAATAACATACCAGATTTATCATGATAATCTGCTTGTTTATACAGTTCATTTAGCGTCATAAATAAAATCAGCCTCCTTATTGTTGATATATAAATTATATCATAAAGGAGGCCGATTGTCAAGTATTAAATTTATTACATTTCTTCAACTAGCACATATTCATCATCCCATGTACTAATATAATACAGTCCACCATGGTCAAGCCCAAGAAGGTCGGTTTCGTTTTCCGTCAACATTCTAATGTCCTCTGCGTCGTTATTTAGAAAATCCATCATGGAATTGATATCATCAATTCGAGCATTCTTAAACGACTCAATGTCCTTATACTCTTCTCTTAGATTCTTGTTACCCTTATAGCGCATAAACGCCTCTTCAATGTCCATGACCGTCAATGTAATTTTCTTCATGTTGCAATCCTCCAAATATGTATTAGCCGATTGGCTTGTATATATAGTAACACACAGGCATTGATTTGTCAAGAGCTATATTAAATTTTTACTCTACTTTCCCATAATTTTATTGCTTGCTCATATGATACATCCATCATATTGCATTTATACATATCATAGCCTTGATTATTATATACTATGGCTACATTGAAATAACTACGTAACTTAGCCGCCAGCTTCTTCATCTTGACAACAAAGAATCTAAATTCATCATCACCTACTTGCTTATAGTCGCTATCAAACGCAAGTACCACATCATTTACACCAAGCTCTAGTAATAGCTGTATGTGCTGTTTGCTTATATTAGAGCCAAAGACGGCTAGAGCATTGTGTAAATTGTAGCTTGGCGCTTTTAACACTGACTTTTCACTCTCAAATAGCACTACTTGACGTGACTTTTCAATAGCGGCTTTATTTTGGTCATAGCCATACATGACTTGTGATGTTGCCAGCTTTAGCACTTGCCCATCCAGCGTACATATTGGTCTATATTTGCCCTTAGCTACATCCTGCTCTCTTGTATATCGCCCTCTTACGCCTACTAGCTGTCCATTAAATAGGACTGGTATTGATATACACGCTTGACGCGCATACCAGCCTATACCAAATTTATCAAGTATATCTGTTGAAATACCATAATCCAGCCATTCTTGCGGATATAAATGGTCAAATAGGGATAATACAGACTTGTCATATGTCAAGAGCTTATCTGGCTCTAGCTCAGCATTAGGTAGAAATCGGCGCAATTCAGCCCAATTATTAATACATTTATTTTCTTCTATTTGCCCTACTTGTAGATGCAGGACTGAGCAGATATATGATACAGCTTGATTGAAGTCAATATGCTTGACGTTCTGAACTAAGCCAATAGCGTCCGTATGCAACCCACATACCCAACAATGGAATACTTGTCGCTCTTGGTTGAACCATAATTTGAAGCGGTGATTCATAGCATCTGCCCCATGATGGCATATACTTGGAAATATCAAATTATTACTATCGGCTTTCATCAATGGCGCACCCATAGCATCCATTAGCTCTATAATGCGATCATCGGTTAATTGAGATTTGAGAGATTGAATATCAATCATTTCAGAAATATTGATATGGTTACAACCATGCAAGTAAATGCAAGCATCCCAATGCCGAAACAACATAATACAAGTGAAACAATCTCATGATTTTTCTTATAATCATTATCGCCAATAATGATAGCTGAAATTGCGCCAATTAGACAAAGACTAGCGTTAATCCGTATCATCAATAGTTCTCCTTTTCTATTGTTACATTACCTTAAAGATATACCCTAAAATTTCTTTCTTCTTCCAGAACATCAACTTCTGCCACCATTTGCGCGGTTTATAAAAAATCTCCGTACATACAAGTGAAGAATCACCATATTTATCGCCTAGTTTATATACAGTATTGGTATAAGCGATATACACTGTCTCACCGACCGATAGCTTATGCACTCTATATCGGTTTTGACCAATTAGCGATTCCCACAATTCGTTATTTATATAGTCTGCTTTCATGTCGATGGTTAAATTACCGTCCCACATTTGAACTGGGCAATCATCAGCATTGATTTCTACTTTCCAAATATCATTCATTTAGCATACACCAACCTTGTCTTAGTTAATTGATAAGGCTTGTCAAATTTCGTAGTTACAAAACAATCCTTTGTTCGACCTGTATTCAAATCAAGATTAAAATATATCTTAATACCCTGTTCGACTTGTGAGAACCGCATTTTATAGAGATGCAGTACACGAGTCGGCTTAGGACTGTTTGGATATTTTTCCATCATCATATCAGCTATCTCTTGCTCTTTACGGCGCAATGGCATGATTACCCCAGCCACATCAGCCTTGTTCTGAATGGCTCTTGAACCAGCCGCAACGCCGCTATCCATAATTTCCTGTGTCATAGCATTAGCATTGACCTGAGTAAATGTCAAGACGGCTATATTATATTCAACTGCAAAATCCTTGAGCTTACTTGCTATACCAGATAGCACCTGATCTGAACGGGTAGATACGCCATTCTTTTTAGCTAGGTCGCTTGATACAGATGAGGATTCAACGATATAATCATAACATAGATAGCCTACTTGCTTATTGACTACATAATCCTTTACATATGATTCAATCAAATCAACAGTATAATTAGGCATGGTGACGATATATAGCTTAGATTCGTGTAGAATTTTAATAGCCTCATCTACACGTTCTTCTTCGCCTTCTTCATATCGCCCATTCAAGATACTAAAGCATGGTACACCGCTAATTGTAGCCACAATCTTAGGCGTGATTTCAGTATCGCCAGCCATTTCAAATTGGAGATATAGACCAGCCTTATGCTGATAGCATGGATTGTCTACATATTGCCCCTTATCTATATCATAGATTCTAGGACAGCATACTTGCACAAGATTAGCCAAACCAATGGTTGATTTACCTACACCTGAGCCGACTGAATAGATAGATAGTTGCCCCGGAATCCAACCTCTAGCCGCTGTGTTTAGATATTCACTAAAGGTCGTTGCGCCAAATAGCGGTTCTGCCTTAAAGCCCTCTTTGACCGCCTCAAATCCATCACCGGCTTTTAGCTCATCTATATCCTTGTCTTTATAAAATTGCTTTTTTATAGCTATTTGCTGTGCGTCAAAGTATTGTACTATATCCTCTATGGTCGCTTTATCGTCTTGCTCAAATTTGTCTATGTTGTAGCCAGCGTTTTTATAGGAACGAAGCAATGTAGCTCGGCGCACATTGGTATAATATACGTCAACATTTCCTACATTAGCAAGCTGTTTGACTATATCAATAAAATCGTCTAGTTGATTTAGTTTGAATATATCCTCTACTTGCTTATTGTTCTTACACAGCATATATAGGTCTAGTGACGATATGGATTCAGCTCCACGCTTAGCTAGAGCTACGCACCCCTGCCACAATCTGAGGTGAAAATCAACCGTGAAATCGTCACGACTCAATGGGTATTTGTCAGAAATAGCAAGAGAAGGTTTAATTAGCAAACAACCCAATAGCAACCTAACAGAATTTTGGTCATAGAGCAATGATTATTCCTCCACTATACCTTTGATTTCCTTTACTTTTTCAACATATTCTTTGAAGCTAAACCATTTATTTTTCATCAGATGTCCAATTTTATCAATGCTATTATGCTCATCTACATGAACTCGCACATATTTACCCTTTAGGTCTTCCCATTTATCAACCTCAAGCGTTTTCATCAGCTCAATGATAGCACCGTATCCATCAGATGAATCATAATGTCCAGTTTCATTACACCAATGGTCGAGGCAGTAGCCACCCATACCACCACCCCAACCAGCACCTTCAACATAAATATAAGCCGTTAGACAACCATGATCTTCTCCTAGTTTAGTCTCTGTAATTTTAGCATTTAGCGTTTCGTTTCTCATATAGCCTCAATCCTCCTATTAATATCTTGAAAAAGTATCAGGTTCAATAATAGCTTGAATCAGCTTATTTTTATCAACTTCTACTTTATTGTATAATGTCCGCATAGTATATCGGATATATTCAACCGCCTTTTTCTTAGCTTCGTTGAAATCCTGCGTATTCAATTCATGCCACTCTATTTTTAATGGACGATATGTAAGGAATAACCAATCATCGTATCCTGCAATTTTATGAATTTTTATATCCGTGTTTGACAATGTGAAAATAGAGGACTCTATGACATTTTGTTTATTTATAACCCAATTCAATCAATCATCCTCCCAATCTATCAACTGTCCGCAACTTCCGCAATACGGATAATATTTAGTAATTCCACTATGACAAATTGGACAACGATACCAATATAACATTTTATTATTAATAAGTGTTGGTTCTGATTTAACAAGAATTTGCTTCTTTAATGCCGCAACAATAGCGCCCATATATGGTTCAATGTCGCTCGTATCAAGCATCCCGTTAGTTAGAGCATCAAGAGCCTCGTCATATTCATTGACATACGGAATATCAAGTTAAAAAAGTCTCGATAGAACATCGCCCTTACAACTATATGGAGGATTGCTGATAATATAGTCTGCTTTAATCTGTTCTTTCTTGAAGTCAAAGAAATTATATCCTGACTCAAGATGTGTGGCTACCACTCTATGACCAGCCTCACGGAACATCTTTACAAATAAGCTCTGTTCAGTATCAAACGGACACCAAATTGTGCTGTTTGATTTAATATATTTCATAATTGGCTCAATAGCATATGCCGGTGTATAAAATTCGTCATTGTCACTATTGGCTACTTTATCCATTTTCATCCAAACACATCCTCCTCATCATTTCTTTTCACAATCGTCTCAACCCCATCTTCAGCTTGCCATTGCTGTATATTCTGCTTTACCTGATTTAACCAAGTATAATATTTTTTACATTCATCATATTTATATTTGACCAGTCCAAGCGGAGATTTAGATATATCCTTTCCAAGCTCGTTGTGGATATACCTGATAGTATAAGCAATGCCGCCATATGTCATATCAGGATTATCTTTTATCAACTGAGCAAGCTGGATACCAACAAGCCGCATATTAGCATCTGGGGCGATTTGACGTATATAATCCAGTAATTTGCGCCTATCATCTTTTGGTTCTACTTTGGGCTTGACGGTATGAGCATTGACATAATCTTCCTGACATTGCTCACAGCAGAAATAGAATTTAGGCTTACATTCGATTGCATCTTGTTTTGGCGTTGATTTACCGCATTGGCGGCATTTGACTGTAGGCGGCTTACTCATTAAACAACCTCCTGTTTCATTGATTGTCAACCATAATTAAAGGTCGTGAATATATTCATAAACAGATGTGTTTTCTGACTCAAGAATATATCTATATGCTTCATCAATATTTTCACAATCAACAGGTTCTGTGCTGTCGTTGTGAATATCATGAACAGGCCACAAATCGGAGTGGGGATTTTCATATACTTCCTTTTCAATTTCCTGGGTTGCCGGATAAACGCGGAAACGGCGGATGGTCTGCTCATCATAAAATTTATCCGGCTCATTAAAACCATCCATCAGATTGTAAAAGAATTTCATTGTTATATCCCCCTAAATTTATTTTATTGTTTTGTTATAATTCCTGTTTCATTTGATGTATTAACTATATCACATCAATCTTTGTTTGTCAAGCATTATTTTCAATAAATTTTCCCCATTGGTCTGCCATAGCTTGAGCAATTCCAGGAAATGTCTTGCTCCTAGCTTTTGCTGTTTCAGGGTCATTCCATCTTAAAGATTTGCCTTTACTATTTGTAGCCCAATTAGCAGAAGCGCCAACACTATAACCTCCATCAAGAATAATTCCAGGGTCTACTACATTCGTTTCTTTAAGATTCGGCAAATCTTTTAACCATAAGCAAGTTCCCTTTCTTGCGTGTTCTCCAAAATAATATGGCTGGATAATTTGATTTGGTTTGTGATACCGATTGGACATGATTCCCACTGGATTTTCCACGGCAATATGATTACACGACGCATTGATAAACTTCATAAAGAAATCAACGGCTTCTTCTCTATCTTCCATTCGTTTAATAGCTTTTTCGCCATATTTATCAACATTAAACCAACGGTTCCCAGCAACCGTCAGATAAGTGCAAGGAGGATGGCAAATCAACAAATCCCATTCACCATCAATGATATGATGTCCACCATCAACTGTATCAAATTCACAATCCCCATTGATTAGCGGCAATACATCCTGTTGGATATGCCATTCTGGATGACCACCAGAACAAGGTTCAATATCACAGCTATATGCCTCCCAGCCACGCTCACGAAAAGCAGTACAAACACGTTGAGATTCTTCACAACAAACAAGCAACTTAAATTTCTTCATTCACTATACTCCATTCCAATATCCACTTATCAATTTCTTCTTGACTCATAACCGCATCTGTTCTCTTGCAATCAACCACGCTAAGACCACTAGGATGCGTTATGACTCGATTTTGCTCTATGCTATATCCAGCATCATATTCAAGCCGCAATCGGCATATACATCCTTCACAGCCGTCAGGACGCTTAATATTAAACACCCTAGGCGAATCGCCGCACATATTCAAGAATCGGCTCGAATCCAGCCATTGTCCATCCATTTCTATATTCATGCTATCTGCCGCATTATCTTCAACTATGCGGCAATATTGTACATTATAATACAATGATTTTTTCCATTCATTGATATTTCCCGATACCAATAGCCTAGTAGGTATATCAGATTTTTTCATTGTATAATAATGTTTATTTTTGACATATATATAGCTATCTATTCGTGGATGGATATATTGCGCCATAGCTAACCACGATTTGATTTGCGACTCATTCCATTTGCGACTTAATGTTTGGCTCATGGTGAGGCATTGGTTATTTGTGATGACGCTGAATCTGGCTTTCATATGGGTCTGATATAAGTCAATTCGCAGCTCTTGTAGTTGAGCAACACATAGGAATCTATTCAAGCATCATCACCTCACAGTTATTATATAATAAAAAGGCGGGATTGTCAAGCCCCGCCTTTAATATTTTTATATGTTATCCGAATGGATTCTCATCCGAATCATCCCAAGGATTTTCTGATTCAGCAGGAGTAGGTGTATCAGTAGATGTAGTGTTGAATACGTCACCAAAATCAGGGATTGGGTCATTGGCAGGAGCAGTTGTGGCCTTGGTGGTGGTTAGCTCCTTGAGCGCAGGAATTTCATATTCGCCCTTTTCAATAGTTTCAACAGAGCGAACAGCCGCGACATAGTTACGGACACGAACCTGCCCCTTCTGATTCTGATACTGCTCATCTGCAATAATTAGACCAACGACCTTATTAACAAGCGTCTTTTCTTCAAAATTCCACTGATAGCCCTTATTGGACTTTTCAATAGCGTTGATAAAGCCCTTGAACATAGATGCCGCAGAATCCTTGTAAGAACGGATGAATGTACCAGCATTAGGCCACTTGCGCTCCTTGCGTGTATCGCCATCATATTGCTTCTTGAAATAGCCCTTATCATCGCCCTTTACGATATCAAAATAAATCTTGAGATATTCCTTTTCAGGATGATCTTCTACGTTAAGAATCTTGACAATATAGCCATTTGGCGTTAGACGCTTAAAAGATGTGCTTTCAATGATAGAGTCCCAATTTTCGATTCTCTTCATAATAAATTTAACCTCGCTTTAATTTGATTTTAATAAATAGATTGTTTATATTTTACTCAGCTTTTTTAACTGGAGTAGTTAGAAATCTTTAAGTGCATCAATTACCAGCATAATGTCGTTAGGAATTTCATCCTTTTCAAATGCACCTCTTGGTGTCTTAGCCGTGCTATTCTTGGCTCTTGTTTCAAACACATATTCGCCATTATCATTGATTCGAGATAGTAGGACAGTGGTCATTTTGCTTTCAAGACAAATCTTATTCAGCTTGCGCCCGTTAGTTAGCATACAAGTAAAGCCGTCATCGCTTGTCTGAATATGCCCAATGAGAATCACCGTCAGATCGTCACGCATCTTATTAGAAAAGTCAACAATACTATATACGCTCTGTGCTAAATCCATCCACTTGTCATACACCTTTTCCTTGGCTCGTCGCATCTCATCCGCTACCATACAGCCATTTAGCGTATCAATCACAAGATACTTAATCTGCTTCTGTTTGTCATTGATTTGCTGCATTAGACTATAAATAGAATTAGGGTCATCACAGACAAAATAATTCTTGTTAGTCTTATTATACTGATTGCGCCACCCCTTCCAGCTTAGTCCCTTGCCATCTGCATCAATATAAAATGTCAGCTTTGGGTCAAGATGCTCTAGGCTAGTTGTCTTGCCAGAACCACTTGCTCCAAGAATCATAATCTGTCTCTTATACACATCTCCGAGCCCACGAGACGCTCATGA
>ENA-OYXW01000317-OYXW01000317.1-human-gut-metagenome-genome-assembly--contig:-NODE-317-length-16827-cov-5.678452_pt1 | contig 16827 bp, 10 predicted proteins | sample MGYA00243977_ERZ653436 | MGnify/ENA primary metagenome ERZ653436 (study PRJEB26926, sample SAMN06165001) | human gut metagenome | biome: ENVO:00009003; feature: ENVO:2100002; material: ENVO:00002003...
GTAATATATTGGTGGAAAATGTGATATTTTACGCTTAAATCAAGTGAAAGAAACTTACCTCTGAACCAAATTTGTGTTTTATATAAAAAGTGTGTTTAAGAGGCCATCTCAAATTGAATTTGAGATGGCCTCTTTTTCTTTTATATTACAGTTTCACTACCAGCTTCTTACCTGAATAAGCTACTTTCTTGTCTGCGCTCACCATGACAGTTTCGGCCGATTGCTTGCTAGGCTGCATCAGGGTGATGCGGAAACTGCGGCGTTTCAGCATTTTGGGGAACTCGCCTTTACGGTCGCTGATGGTTAGTGTACGTGACGCATCGTCCCAGCTGAACTTGATGGTAGAGAACATACCCTTTTCGTAGTTGTAGTTGTCAAACTCATCTTCGTAGAGTACGAATTCGCCGTTGGCTCCCGGATAGATGCAGATGTCCAGGTTGTCCCATTTCTTTTCGGTAGTGTACTGTACCTTCGGGCCGAGCGAAAGGATGCTTCCCGCCTTGATGTAGAGTGGCAGGATGTCAACCGGACATTCGCGTTTAATGTGCTGGCCGCCTTCTACTGTTTCGTTGGTCCAGAAGTCAATCCATTTTGTTCCTTTAGGCAAGTACACTTCTACCGGAGCTGAAGCTTTCGCTACATCGGGCACGGTAGTAACTCCCTTGTTCTTTTCTACTTTCTTGGTATAGAGTGGTTCGGTGACCGGACATACCAAGATGTTTTTACCGAACATGTATTCATCGTCCAGCAGGATGGCCTTGCGGTCGTGGGCAAAATCCATTACCAGCGGACGCATCATGGTACCGTCTTCCTGTACTACGGCTCCGTCCAGGCTGTAAATGTAAGGCAAGAGACGGTAGCGGAGTTCAATCATGCGTTTTTGTGCATCGTAAGCCCAGTCGCCTTCTTTGCCAAAGAGGTCAATTTCGTTCATCATCGGTGAAGAGCAGTGGTTACGCATCAGCGGCATGAAGCATCCCCACTGGAACCAGCGTACATGCAGTTCCTGATAAGCAACGTTGGTACAGTCATTGTTGTATTCCCATCCGAAGAACCCTCCTATATCTGTGTTCCAGAAGGGGATACCACAAAGCGTGTAGTTCAATCCGGCCGGAATCTGCTGACGGAGTACATCCCAGCTTGATACCACGTCGCCACTCCAGCTCAGGGCACCATAGCGCTGCTGTCCAAGGTAGCCGGAACGGGTCATCTGGAACACACGTTTCTCGTCTGATACGGCACGCTGGTGTTCGTAGACACCTTGGTTGTGAGTCAGCGGGAACGCATTGTGTACCGAGCGGAAAGAACCGTCGGCCGTCATCAGGTCGAAATCACTTTCTTTGGGGTTCAGATGGTCGGGTTCCGTAGAGTCGGTCCACCAGGCGTCGATGTTCATTTTATGCAGGTGGCTGAGGTAACGCCAGTACAGGTCGCGGGCGTCTTTGTTGAACGGGTCGTAAGGATGTGCACCCGATTTTGGAGGCCATGTTTCAAATTTCAACAGGGCGTCCATCTTGTCGAGCTCCTTGAACTGATCGGTCCAAGGGCCGAAGCTAGCCCATACGGAAATCATCAGGTGGGCATTGTGCTTATGAACGTATTCCACCATTTCTTCCGGATTTTTGAAACGGGGTTTTGGATAGCGTGCGTTCTTGTCTTCTCCATTCGGAAGGTAGCGAAGTGCTTCCTTGTCGTCCATCTTGTTGATGTAACGCGGATTCATGAATTTCATGGCATTCCAGTTGGAATCGCATCCCCAGTACTGCCAGTCCTGTACGATACCGTCGAGCGGAATTTGTAGCTTGCGGTACTTGTCGAGTACGCCGCACAGTTCGTCGGGACTCTTGTAACGTTCGCGGCACTGCCAGTAGCCCATGGTCCAGAGCGGGAACATGGTGGCCTTTCCGGTCAGGTCGCGGATACAGGCAATTACGCCGTCTTGTGTACCGTCTTTATAAAGGAAATAGTAATCAGAACAGAGGCCTACCTGCGAAGAGAAGGAGGTTTCATACGGGGTATCGCTGAAATCAGAGATGCCCGGATTATCCCAGTATATACCATATCCTTTTTCAGATGTGAAATAAGGGATACAGATGTTGGTATTGCCGTTTGACAGGTGAATCTGCTGGTTGCGGTGGTTCATAGCTCCGCTCTGGCGCTGTCCCAGTCCGTAAATGGCTTCTTCCGGTTCAAGTGTGAATGCCTGGCTGACAGTGTAGGCATCGCGGTTTACATCCTTGCGGGGAATGAAGTTGGTGCCTTCCACCTTTTCTTTCAATAAAGTTTCACCCTGTGGGTCGGTATAAGTCACTTTTCCGGTAGCTACGTCGAGTGTTACTGTCATTTTTCCGGAGGTCATGCTTACCGTGTTCCCGTTCTGCTTGTAAGAAATCTCTACCTTTTCGGGAGTCTTGATGATTGGATAACTCTTCTTTTCGGGCATTTCAGCCGAAGGATACTTTACAATGCGCACGATGGAAGGAGAGTAGAAAATCACCTCCCCGTTCAATGTGGGCTGTGCAGTCTGGAACTTTCCTCCCTGAGCGGTCTTTTCAAAAGTCTGACCGAAGGAAGACAGGCAAGATGCCAGTGCGGTTAGGAATAAAATCTCTTTTCTCATTTTTTTATCAGATTGTTTTTACATACAAAGGTTGATGGTTCAAATGTAAAGAGATTTCCGTCAGACAAAGAGAATAGAATGCGCCAAAGAGCAGTCTGAAATGCTTCAGAGGGTGTTTTGATTCATTTTTATCCCTCTTTTGATTCAGATGTATCCCTCTTTCCTTGCTGTTTCTGATACTCGCTGGGAGTGATTCCATACTCTTCCTTGAAGCAGGTGGTGAAATATTTCCGGTTGTAATATCCCAGAGCCAGGGCTACTTCGTTCACGGTGGCGCGGGTATCTTCCAGCATCCGGCAGGCATGCTGCATCTTTACACGGCGGATGTACTCCAACGGAGTGAGCCCTGTAATGGCTTTCAGCTTGCGGGTCAGTGTGGAGCGTGACATGTTGACTTTTTCTGCCAGATGCTGCACGTCGAAGTCGGGTTCGCTCAGGTTTTCTTCCACAGCTTTCAGGATATTTTCCAATAGAATCTCATCCAGTTTGGCAAATTCCATGTCCGAAATCCGTACTTCTGCCTGGGGGACTGATTTTTCGTTCAGGTAAGAACGCATCTTCATCAGCTCCGTGCTGTCGGCATACAGTTCTTCATTTTTCAGCTTCATCCGGCGAAGGTAGAAACGAAGCCCGAGGAAGATTCCGGCTGCCAGTAGTAATATATATAAGGTAATGGCCCAGCCTGTCTGGTAGAAAGCAGGTAGACGTTCAATGTGCAGGCGGGTGATTTTGTCACTCCAGATTCCATATCCGTCGGTTGCCTTCACTTCGAACACATAATTTCCGTGAGGCAGATGTTTATAATTGACGGTATGTTGTCCTACGGCGGTGTAGTTCCATTCCTTGTCAAGTCCAATCAGACGATAGGCATAACGTATCTTGGAGGCATTCAGATAGTCGAGGGAAGAAAAATGAATGTCCAGGTCGTATTCATCGGGGTGGAGTGTCAGGGAGTTTTCATTGGTGACAGGTTTTCCCATGACGTATGTTCCGGTAATAAATGTCGGAATGTTCTTGCTGGGCTGGTCAAGTCGGGCAGAAGGAGTTACCGCACAGATTCCCGGGATACCTCCGAAATAAATTCGTCCGTCGTGTCCCTTGCAGATAGCTGTAGGGATAAACCGCCTGAGCAGCATGGAATTGTCGGTAGTGAGGTAAGTGGAGAACGAATGGTTTTTCGGGTTATACTCTATCAGTTTCTGGTTGGTGTCTATCCACAGATGGCCGTATACGTCGAACTCCAGTTGGTTGACAATGTTTCCGTTCAGTCCGCACAGCCGGGTGTGGTCGGTCAGTTTTCCTGTCTGTGGGTTCAGGGCGTAGACTCCTCCCTCTTGTGTTCCTATCCAGATGAGGCTGTCTTCCTGCACACTCAGGCAGGTAATGGAGAGGGAAGAAGGTATTTTTTTGCATTTCCCTTTGGAGGATTGCTGATAAAGCCCTTTATTGGTGGTGCCAATCCATAGATTTCCCTGTTTGTCTTCCTTAAGTGCGCTGACCTGCCCCAGTGTGTCGCACACCGTATGCCATTGGTTATCACGTAGGCTAAAGGTGAATAATCCGTTGTTCGTTCCAGCCCAGAGCGTGCCGTTGCGGTCTTCGTAGGTTTGGGTGAAGTGCCTTTTGGCCTTGTCGGGAAGACTCAGGGTACGGATGTGCTTCATCCGCATACCTTCTCGTCCGAGTTCATAGATAAGGTTGCGTCCTTCGGGAATGACCCATACGTTGCCTTCTCTCCGTGGTTCGGTCATTTGTTTGATGGAGCCCAGGGCAAGAGACTTCAGGGCGAGGACATCGCTGTAAAGCATGACTTCGTGGCGGGACAGATCGTACAGGCCGAGTCCCGTCCGTTCTTGTGAAATCCACATTTTGCCTTCGCCCGCATCACTCAGTGCCATGATGGCCGGCTGGAACCGTACTCTTTGCTGCAGGGCCGGCAGCGTGAATTCTTCCGGAGCATTTTCCGTGAAGTGGATAATGAAACTTTTCCCATCGAAAGAGGCTACCCAGAGATTACCGTCTTTGTCCTGGTAGATTTCATTCAGCATGTTTCCATATTCAGCCGGCAGACGAAAATCCGTCTGGCGCAAACAGTGGTGGGCTTCATCGTAGCGCATGGCTATCAGAGAACTTCGGGTAGTTGTCCAGAGAATTCCCTCGCGGTTATCTTGCTCCAGGTATAAGATGTCTCCTTCTGCTTCTCCCATAGGATTTACGGGAAGCGGCGAGTAGGTATAGATGGAGTCTTTGGGTGCGGAAGGATCGAAAAGTAACAGACCTTTGGAATTGGTACCTACCCAGAAATAATTATGAGTACGGTCCTGAATAATGGAGGTCAGGTTTCCTTCGGAAGGCGGATTGGCATAGCGGAGGAAGGAGTCTGTCTTCTTATCGTAGCGATAGATTCCTTCTTTATCTAAGGTAATCAGAATCTGTTTCTGCCGGCTTTCGCAGAAACCGGCCATCCATGCAGGTTTTCCTTGATGGTCGTATAGCTGATAGGTTTTCTGCAATTTTCCCTCAGAATTGTATCTCAGTAGTTTATGTCCTGTGGATATCCACATATATCCGTCGGATGTTTTCCGTATGCTGTAAATAAAACTTGTCTGTAACCGTTCAGCATCCAACGGTGTAACCTGTCTGCTGGCTTTGTCCAGTATGTAGGCTCCATGGTCGGTTCCAAACCAGATTCTTCCCCTCTCATCTTCGGCAATGGACTGGATGGTGTTGTCATTCAGCAGTCCCGGGGTATTGATGTCGGAACGGATGACATTAATCTGGTATCCGTCGTCGCAGCACAGTCCGTTGACCGTGCCATACCACATCAGTCCTTCGCTGTCCTGAAAAATGCGGTGTATGGCACTGACCGGAAGCTGGGGCAGGGAAGGAACAGGAGTAATCCGGATATTCGATGTGGCTTGCAGGGAAATCCTTATTAGGCTGAAAATAAGTAAAAAACAATATCTTTTCATGGGCTTTTTTAAAGAGCTGAAAAACGTAAGTGCGTTTGCTCTGAAACGCAAGTACGTTTTGATTGAAACGCAAGTGCGTTTTAATTCAAACGCTTTGGCGTTTTCCTTTAAACGCAAGTGCGTTTTTTTTTGAAGGATAGTTTGCTAGGTTCTTATCCGTTATTTCTGTATTCCAGCGGACTCATGCCTACATAACGTTTGAAGTATTTTCCGAAAAAAGACACATTGGCAAAGTTCAGTGAATCGGAAATATTCTGGATGGAAAGCTGGGATGATTTCAGCTGTGACTTGGCATCCATAATGACCATGGAGGAAATGATATCCACGCAAGTCTTTCCCGTAATCTGTTTCACTGTAGTACAGAGGTGAGCATGCGTAATCTGTAGCTTTTCAGCATACCAGGCCACATTGCGTGTCTGGTTGTAATGTTGCATCACTAGCTGGGCAAAGTTACGGCAAATCAGTTCGCTTTTTGACAGAGAATGCACTCCGTCGGTTTTGTTGCGGTAGAGTATAGAGATGCCTTTGTGTATGTCGGCATAAAGATTGGGGGCCATCTCCGGTCTGATTTTTTCTGGAAGGAACTCATACATCTTGATAAGCAGCTGCATATATTCCTCCATCATTTTGGCTCCTTCCGGCTTCAGACGGATAACCGGGCGTCCCAGTGTGAGGTACATGGTATCCAGAAAAGAGTGCGACTGGAGATTACGCTCTATATATTCAGAGGAAAAACCTCCAAAATAAATGTTCAGGTCTCCTTTGATGTCGTTTATCTGGAAGATACTTCCGGGAGTGAGTACGATAAAATCGTTGGCTTCTACCGCTATCTTATTAAGATTGACCGAAGCTTCTACCTCTCCGGATGTGCAAAGTACAAAAATTTCACATTTCAGGCGTACCGGATAGTTTCTGTACAATCCCAGTAGTTCTTTGCTGATTCCGGTACCTACCAGCCATTCCTCGGGCAAATCTATTTTAGGTAATTCCTTTTCCATCTTGTTCTGTTTTTGGCAAAGATACAGAAAGATAATGAATTTATTGCATGCTTCCGCCAGCCTGGTTGTCTCCTCCTGCTTTCACATCATCATTGGTAATACTGCGCTGTGTCTTTTTCACTTGTGTCTTCAGTTCTCCAAACCGCCAGCTGATGCTGATTCCGTATCTGCGTGAAGGATAGCTGTTATTCGACCATGAACGGAAGGTCTCTGCCCAGGTTTCACTGCTGTGGGAGGTGTATTTCTGGAAAAGATTGCTGGCAAAAAGTGATATGTTAAGCCGTTTTTCTTTCAGGAAAGAACGGCTCAGGTTGATGCCATAATAATAAAAGGAAGAACCTTTTCCCTGCAAGGATACATAAGGAGTGCTTCCACCGCCGTAAAGGCTGAGCCGCAGTTCCCAGGGGATGGTTTGCTGTACGTTGGCAAATACGTCGCCGGAGAATCCGCTGTTGTACGAATTCAGCTCCTTACTTTGATAATCGGAATAGCTTCCGCTGGTGTTGAGTGAGAGACGGGTGGTACTGCCCGGGTTCCAGTTCATCCATAAGGCCAGGCGTGTACGCTGGCTCTTGCCCACATTGCCATAGGTGTTTTCCTGCACCCCGTTGTTCATGAAGGAGTAGCGTTCGATACCGTTATTGGTAAACGTATAAGTAAGGTTGGCATTCAGGCTGAACTTGGCACTGAAGGAATTGAAGGTCATGCCAAGGATGTGGGCTTTTTCTGTGTCCAGATCCGGATTACCATAGCTGATGGAAGTCGGGTTACTGGTATCGCGGAAAGGGTTCAGGCACCATATTCCCGGGCGGTTGATACGCATGTTGTAGTTGGCACGCAGGCTGGCGCTTGTGCCCAGCATGTAGGACAGGTTCAAGGTAGGCACCACGTCGTCGAATCCGGCCTTGAAGTTGCGTTCGGGCATGTAGTCATATTCCACGTCCATAAACGTGTGCTCATAGCGTACACCGGCTTTTGCACCGAATTTTTTCCACTTCAGCTGATAGTCTGCGTAAGCAGCCAGAATGTGTTGTCCCTGCTGGTATTTGCTGGAAAGGTCTTGACTGGCCTCCATTTCACCTTCTGTATTTTCCAGAAAATACTGGCTGTCACTGTAATTCTCACGGAAAATGTATTTCATGCCGGCATCTATGTAATGCATATCATTCAGCGGATTGACATAATCAATCTGTGCCGTATGTTCTGCCGTATGGGCATCGTTGTCATAATACTGATGAAGCAGGTTGAAAGGCACATCCTTCACTTCGTCATAGTAGGTGTCGGCATCGTTTCCGTTCGGTGAATTGTTGAACTTATAGGATAAAGTGAGGTATTCTCCCTTTTTCTTAAAAGAATGCTGGTAGTCGGCATTGAGGCCGATGTTTCCAAACTGGCTGTTAGACTGGTTGAGGGTGAGGTAACTATAGCGTTCTTTCCAGTCATTGTCACTCATGACGGTATGTGAATCGCCATGTGTATCGAATTTTCCGCCAAATACGTTGGCTGAAAATGTAATCAGGTTCAGGCTGTCTATTTCATAGCTTCCTTCAATATTTCCAAACTGGAAATCTCCGGTACTCTTGGAAGAGCCTTGTGTCAGCAGGTGACGGTAGTCGGTAGAAGTGAAGTCTTCACGTCCGCTTTCGGAAAGGCTGCGCGGCTGGTCCTGATGATTGTACGAATAGTTTCCGGTGAGGGTGAATTTGCCCACCTGCACTGTTCCATAAACATATCCCGATACTCCCATGTTATTGGCATTTGCTCCGAGAGTAACATTGTACCCCTGCATCTTGGCATCGGTCGTGATGATGTTCAGGATACCTCCAATGCCTTCTGCATCGTATTTGGCTCCTGGTTCAGTTATCACTTCAATGGACTTGACGGAATTGGCTGGCAGACTGCGAAGCACCTCCTTGGGGTTGTTGCTCATCAACGTGTTTGGCTTTCCGTTTACGTGTACCTTGAAATTGCTGGAACCATTTACCTGTATGTTGTCTTCTCCGTCGACGGAAACGAGCGGTACTTTCCGCAGCATTTCGAGGGTGGTATTGGTCTTGGAGTCAGGGTCGTCTTCTATACTGTAAGAAATTTTATCGATTTCGGCTTTTACAAGCGGTTTCTGAGCCACTACTTCCACGCCTTTCAACATCTGGGTATCATCGCCAGTGTACAGCGTACCCAGGTCGGCCACCCGTTTGCTGTCGGTGATGGTAAAATGGCGGATTACTGTGCGTTTTCCTACAGAGGTGATTTGCAGAGTGTATTTCCCGGTTTGAGGCAATTTCTCCTGGAATTTTCCTTTATCATCGGTCACATTCATTCTGACCGGTTTTTCAGGCGACTTGTCGAGCGTAATGCGTATGGTGGCATAGGGTTCACTTTCATGGGTCAGTGAATCGACGAGTGTTCCTTTTACGGAAAATTGTGCATGAACATTTAATGTGTTTAGAATCAAGATGGTAAAGATGCCTACTGTAAGTGAGAAAATTTTGTGTTTCATAAAATAAGGTTGTTTTGTCAGATTATTTTGTTTCAACTAGTTCAAAGATAGATAAAAAAAGAATTGGTTATATGAATACAGATTTAAAAATATCAAAAACGAAGGATAAAGTAGTCTATTTTAAAAATAGACCATATTGTGATGAAAAGAATACTACTCTTTAGTTAATTATCAGGGGTATCTGCGTAATTTTTCTAGAGGCGTTTAAAAAATAAGCCAAAAATAAAATAAATAGACCTTGTGAGGGTTTGGGAATTGGTGTTACTTTGCACGCGGAAAAATAGTGTTCCGTATAAGTTTAAAGAAACTGATATATTTGATGTTTGCTGCAATGAATTTAAAAAAGAGAGTAATACTCATTTACAGCTTATTATCTTTGATTTTGGTGTCCTGCGCTAAAGAGGATACAGCAAAGAATAATGGAATGGGTACTTTTACAATGAAGCTGAATGCGACTAGTGAAGTGATAGGTCTGAATGAAAAATCGCGCGCAGAAGAAGCTGGTGAAGGTGAAACATTGATTCTGCCCGATGTGAATGATTTCTCGGTTAGCATTTCTTCTTTAGGAGAACAGGTTTGTGGATGGAGTTCTTACAAGGACATGTGCGAAGAGGAGATACCTGAATTACGTGTAGGTACCTATCAGGTAAAAGCATGGTACGGAGATGTGTCAAAAGAAGGGTTTGAGTTACCTTACTTTGAAGGAAATCAGGAATTTTCTATAAAGAAAAATGAAACGACTCCTGTAGAAGTTACTTGTTATTTGGGCAATGCTCAAGTGAAAGTTAACTATACTGATGAGTTTAAAAACTATTTTTCTGATTATTCTGCTGTCATTGCGACCTCATTAGGAAATGAGGTGGAGTATGTAAAAGATGAGACTCGGGCTGCCTATTTCTCTCCGGGAGAGTTGATTGCAAAGGTAAAAGTGAAAAAGTCCGGCCAGTCAACAGAGGCTGTTTATCAGGCTAAAGTGTTTACTGCAGAGTCTCGCCATATCTATACGCTGACGTTGGATGTGGATGCGGGTTCGGCTACTATGACGGTTTCTTTTTCTGAGGATGTCGCAGGAGAAGAAGTTCGATTCGACGTGTCGGATGCAGCTTTGAATGCACCGGCGCCTTATTTTAAAGCTAATGGTTTTACAAATAGTGTTCCTCTTGAGCCGATTGAAGGTGCAGAACAGAAAGAACAGGTGACAGCTTATGTGAATGCGGTGGCAGGTATTCAGTCTTGTCGTTTGACTACTACTTCAGACTTCCTTTCAGAAAAAGGATGGCCTGCTACTCCAGTCGATTTGGCTGATTCTGGAGAATATGCTTCCATTTTAACAGAGATGGGCTTGAAAACGAAAGGTTTGGAAGGAAATCGTGCCCAGATGGCTCAGGTAGATTTTACCACATTGATTGCAAATTTACCGGCTGGTGAAAATCATCAATTCACACTTGAGGCTACGGATGTATATGGCAAAGTTTCTGAAACTCCGTTGGTCTTGACTGTGACTCCACAAGGATGTGAGTTCTCAGTGGATGCGTCTACGGTAGAGGCTCCTTTTTACGGGAATACCTGTCAGGTGAATGTATCATTTAAAGATGGAAATCCGGCAAACGTACATTTTCAACTGGCAGATGGAAAACAAGATTTGGAATTTATGCGTGCTGAAGAATTGCCATCGGAAGAAGGTCGGAAAGTCTATACGGTTTATTTGAAGGCACCTGAAACAGTGAGGTTTATAAATCCATTTAAAGTCTCTGCATCTTACTTAAGTTATATAAAAGAAACAGGAGAACTTCCTGTGAGTATGGGGATTTTAGTGGATAACCCAGGGGACGTGTGGGCTAAGAAAGCTGTGTTTCATGTATATAATGAAACTGCTTTGGTTGATATAAAATTGCAAAGACAACAAGGGGATGTTTGGACGGATGTGACTACAGAACCTAGCGGGAGCTATAGTTTGGTAGCGAAAGGACTGGACTCTGGAACGCCATTGAAACTTCGTGCAGTAAAAGGTGAGGAGTATTCTAATTCTGTGGATATTACGACGGAAGAGGAATTGCAGGTGCCTAATGCAGGATTTGAGGAGTGGAGCGTACGTCAAACTTGGACTAGTGAGTCATTTGGTGGGAAAAAAATATATGCATATTATCCATACTCTGATGTTAATAGTCAATGGTGGGATACTAGTAATGAGATTACAACTCAGAAAGTGGGAGGAACTTATTATTCATGGTATTATGCGGTATACCCAGGAGTTGTACCTACTAATGCGTCGGAATTGCATACAGCCTCATGGATGCTTGGAAGAACAGATGCGGCACATTCAGGAAGTGTAGCAGTGGATATAGCGACCGTTGGTTGGGGATGTAATAATTGGGGGCCTACTGGTGGGGATGGGCCTGATTATAAGACGGCTGGAAGTTTATTTGTTGGAGTCTTACAAGGTAATCAAGAAATTTTGGGAAAAGAGTTTAACTCTCGTCCTTCTAAAGTGCAGTTTTATTATAAGTATTATTCATATAATGGAGAGTATACAGTTCCATTTGTAAGGATATTGAATAAAGATGGAGTAGCAATAGGTTATGGGGAGATTAAGATAGCTAATACGGTAGATTCTTATCAAGAAGGCCTTATTCCGATTACCTATACTGTTCCTACAGATAAAGCTACTTCTATTATAATCATATTTAAGTCTACAACAGTAGAACAGCCGGGTACTGCTGAGTTTACTGGCAGTGATGGCCTATTTTCTGGCTATGGTGACTCCCGTCATATAGGAAGTATTTTGACAGTAGACGATGTAAAACTAATTTATGAATAAAATAAACCTAACTTATATGAAGAAACAGATTTATTTCTTGTTAAGCTTGTTCGCAGCTGTTTTATTGACAACAGCTTGTCATAGTGAAAAGGTGGATTATGAAATAAAGCAGGAAGGACAGTTGAACTTATCTTCTTTGCAGTTGACTCCTAATACGGACCCGTTGGTTACAGAATCACGTGTAGCAGCAGAATTAAATGATTATATTGTGGAAGTGTATACTGAAGCGGGAGAACTTATGAGTTCATGGAAGTACGCTGAGATGCCGGAAGTGTATACACTAAAAACAGGGAAATATAAGATTGTGGCACATGCTCCTGTTACGGAAGGCGCGGCTTTTGATACACCTTATTGTGAAGGAGAATCAAAAGTGTTTGAAATTACGCAAGATAACTTGACGGATGTGGGAGAAGTGGCATGTACACTGCATAATGTGAAGGTTACCATCAATTATGCTGATAATCTAAAATCTTTATTGGGCGATGATGTGAAGGTCACAGTTAAAATAGGCTCGGAGTCACTGGAATATGGAAAGGATGAAACCCGTTCGGGGTTCTTTCATTGTACAGAAACGAATACGGTTGATGTGATTTTTTCTGGTACAGTGGATGGAGTTGCGGAGAATGTAACCAAATCGTATACAGGTGTAGCGTTGGGCACAGAACTGATAGTTACATATAATTTGATTGATGCGGTGTTTGTGGATCCTGGTACAGGAGGAAGTGCTTCTGTAAACGGTTTAAAATTGGATGCGACTTGCACATCGGTAACTATAGAGGGATCGGTTCGTCCTGAAGAAGATGAAATTTTAGATTTTGGAATTCCTTCCATTGTAGGAGAAGGGTTTGATTTGAGCCAGCCTGTCACGGATTTGTCTCAGGAAGTGGTAGTAGACTTACTGGCTCCAGAAGGGGCAGCACATGTATTTGTGGAAATAACTTCTGATAATGCGGAATTTAGTGGAGTAATTGCAGAAATGTTTCCTCTGAATCCTTTTGATTTAGCTGAACCCGGTGAGGCTGAAAAAAGTTTAAAAGATTTGGGACTTCCCATAAAGGATGAAGTGATTGGTCAGCAGAAGGTGATTTTTGATGTGACTCAGTTTGTCGGATTGCTGGGTGAATTCCCTGGTGTTCATCAGTTTAAGTTAACTGTAGAAGATGTGAATGGAGAAAAAGCGGAAGCTACTCTGACAATTGACAGTAGTAATGCACAGTAAATTTAGGGAGTGATGAAAAAAGTATTCTTAATAATTGGAATCATCTCTTCGCTTTGTGCTTGCCGGCAGGAAAATCGTTATTTGGGTGAAGGAGAAGGGGCATTGAGCCTGCAAGTGACGATGGGAGAAGCTGTGGAGGTAGTATCCAGGACATCTCTTGGAAATGAAGAGATAGAAGCCTTGAAAAATGATTGCAAGGTACGTATTTATGAAGGCGATAAGTTAATACGAAAATATTCCTCCTGGAGCTCTGTGCCTGAGAAAATAGATTTGTCAGCTGGTACAGATTACCGGGTTCGGGTCGTTGCGGGTGATTCGGTCTCAGCCTCATTGGATAAAAAGTATTATGAGGGAGTAGAAACGTTTTCTGTGGTTGATGGCCAGACAACTTCAGTGGAAGTAAACTGTAATATTGCCAATACGTTGGTGAAGGTGAATTTTAGTGAGGAGCTGAAAACGTATTTGGCTTCAGGTGCTGTGACTGTGTCGGTTGATGCAGCCAATGGTGCTTTAGAGTATAATTGGAGTAAAGAAGGAACGGAGTCTCCGGTGGGATATTATATGCTTCCTTCAGGGAAAGAATATTTGACTTGTGTCTTTAATGCTACCACAAAAAATGGGAAGAAAATAACTCAGACAAATAAGATAGAGCCGGCTAAGGCTTCTACCTTATATACGCTAACCTATGCGCTTAGTACTGAGGTACCTGAGCATCCTACTGATGAAGGTGGAACGTTTTTTTCATTGAAAGTAGATGAAACTCCACTTTATACACAAAAGGAAGAGATTGGCATTTACCGTCGTCCGGTAATTCGCGTAATGTCGGGAGAAGAGGAAATCAGTACAGATTCTCCTTGGTTTCTTAGCTTGAACTCTTCTGTATCTCCCCAAATAATTATGTCTGGTTCATCAGCTTTGACGACAGCTTCTGTAGAGGGAACATTATTGGAAAAGTTGGGACTCTCAGGAATTATTGATTTGTTATCGGAAGAGTCAGTTGGAGTGTTACAGCAGAAGGGAATTACCTTGACAATTCCTGCGGAAGCTCAAGGAAAACAGATTGTCATGGATTGGGGGAACTCATGGAATGAACTGCTGAAAGAAGAAACGATGTATTCATTGAGATACGTACTGGCAGATGAACAAGGAAAACAACGTGAACTTGACTGGCAGATTGTGGTATCGGATATGAATGTTCAGGCGGTTGAAATCCCACGTTTTGAGACTTGGGCAGATAGAACGGTCTTTTATGGAGAAGTGATTGAAGGGCATACTCCAGGAGCAGAAACGGTATATAGTTTCCAGTATCGTAAGAAGGGAGAAGAAGCCTGGAGTCAGAACATTCCGGCTGTTCTTTCTGGGCAAACAATCAAATCAGATGTATTGAAGGGACTTACTCCGGGAACTACATACGAATATCGTATTTTAGAGGATACGAAGATTTCAAATATGATTTGTGAAGTGACTACAGAAAGTGTTTTTCTTGTAGATAATAATAGTTTTGAGTACACTTCAAGAGATGGAAAAGTATTAAGAATTAGTCCGGATCCTTCTAATTATTGGTGGGATAGTGGTAATGAAGGTTCTGCTACGTTAGGTGTAGACGTGACTTATCCGGATACTTCCGTGAAGCATTCTGGAAATCAATCTTTGAAATTGCAATCTCAGTATGTGGCATTATGGGGGATTGGAAAATTTGCAGCAGGAAATTTGTTTGCAGGTGAATTTTTAGATACAGAAGATACTTATTATGGAATATTGGGATGGGGAAGAGCTTGTACGACGCGTCCGTTAGCTTTACGGGCATGGGTTCGTTATACTCCAGGTACAGTTGATTATACAGAGACTGATAAAATCAGTAAAGGTGATAAGGATAAAGGTATCATCTATATTGCTGTAGGAGACTGGGTTTCTGATGATGCAAATTATGGATCACAATGGCCGGTTGTGGTTCGTACAAAGGGACCTAAGTTGTTCAATCCTAAAGATACAGGCACTATAGGATATGGTGAGATGATATTTACAGACAATGTAGGATTAGATGAGAATGGTGGAATGAAAGAAGTTATCATTCCATTGAATTATGATAATTATGGAGGAAGAACACGTATACCTACCCATATTATAATAGTCGCTTCTGCAAGTCAGTACGGTGATTATTATTCTGGAAGTACCGGTAGCGTGATGTGGCTCGATGATTTGGAGTTGATATATGAAGAAAGTAAATTACCTGAAAATTTGAGATAAGTGAAGAAATTTATATTCCTTCTAAGTCTCTTGTGCTTGACCTTGTCGGTTCAGGCACAAGAGGGAAAGAAAAAGATAGCCGATAACGTATTTGTGCCTAAAGGACAATGGATTGTGGGTAGTTCTGTATCGTATTCTGAGCATACAGAAGAAAACTATCAGTTTTTAATTATTGATAAGTTCAATTCCGATGGATATTCTTTTAAAGTAAGTCCGTTGGTAGTTTATGGTTTGAAAGATAACTTAGCTATGGGAGGACGTTTTTCTTATGGGCGTACCTTAACCAAATTTGATAACCTGAATTTTGATTTGGGAGATGATCTTTCTATTAACTTGAACGATACGTATGAACTGACGCATTCATACACTGTAATGGCTATCATGCGAAATTACATAACTTTGGGAAGTAGCAAACGATTTGCATTGTTTGCAGAAACACAGTTGAAATTCGGAGGTAGTCAGTCAAAACTTGTGACTAAATCAGGGCAGGAAGTGAGTGGAACCTATTCCACTTCTACTGATTTGGGTATTGGTGTTTCTCCGGGTATTGTTGCTTTTGTAAATAACTATACGGCTGTAGAAGTGAGTGTGGGAGTTCTTGGTGTGGATTTTGGCAAAGTACATCAGAAAAAAGACCAGATTTATACTGCAGATCGTTCTTCCAGTTCTGCAAATTTTCGTATTAACTTATTTTCTATTGGCTTAGGTATAGCCTTTTATTTGTAACAGAATGAGAAAGATAATATTATTCCTTTTCTTGTGCTTGGGAATAGGTGTGCAGAAAAGTTTGTCTCAAGTGCGTGATACGATTGTGATACATGATACGGTATATGTTGAGAAACCTAAGAAAAAACCGATAACTGTAGAATCGAACAATCTGATAAAGATGAAAGCGATTGGTCGTTATGATCGTGGAATCTTGAACTATCGTTTTGTTCCTAAAGGGAAATGGATTGGAGGATTAACCTTCTCGTACGTGAACTTGGACAGTGATAATAGCAGCATGTTGTATGCTATTTTGGGTGATATGGATGCTACGTTTACAATGAAGTCGATTCATCCGTTTGTGGGATATGCACTGAAAGACAATGTGGTGGTGGGAGCTAAGTTTGGTTACAGCCATATTGTAGGTGATTTGGGGAATATAGATTTGAATCTGGGAGATGATTTGAGCTTTAATATAGGAAACATGCGTTATACGGAAGATATGTATTCCTTTGGGGTTTTTAATCGCTCTTATGTGGGATTGGATGAAAATGGAATATTCGGATTGTTTAATGAAACAGCTTTGACTTATAAGCGGGGAACGTCGAACTTTTCAGATGGAGAAGGAGATAGTATGACTCATACGGAGACAGATGTGAATGAGATACATCTGGGGATTAATCCGGGAGTAGCTGTTTATATTCTGTCTCTTATACACATCTCCGAGCCCACGAGACGCTCATGAATC
>ENA-OYXW01000336-OYXW01000336.1-human-gut-metagenome-genome-assembly--contig:-NODE-336-length-16066-cov-4.973081_pt1 | contig 16066 bp, 11 predicted proteins | sample MGYA00243977_ERZ653436 | MGnify/ENA primary metagenome ERZ653436 (study PRJEB26926, sample SAMN06165001) | human gut metagenome | biome: ENVO:00009003; feature: ENVO:2100002; material: ENVO:00002003...
TCATGAGCGTCTCGTGGGCTCGGAGATGTGTATAAGAGACAGAAGATGGATATGATCGTACAAGCGTGGCCTGACTGGTACGATGGCAGGCACATCAATGAGGTGCTGTTCTGCCGGCAGTTTTTGGACAAGCATCCCATGAAATGCGTGCGTGGGCGGCTGTTCACCGTGGACGGGCTGATTGAGGATGAAGGGCAGATTGGGAATCTCATTCTGGAGGAAATCTCCGGCGTGCTGACCGCCAATCTTTCCAAGACGGTTGCGAATCTGCTTGCCAGCATCAAGCTGCAAGCCTATTCGCCGCCGCTGCCCATTGAAACCGACCGCATCCATGTTGCCAACGGAACGTACTTCATGGACGGCAGCTTTACCGCCGACAAGAGCTACTGCAACAACCGGCTGACGGTCGCCTACAACCCTGACGCACCCACGCCAAAACGCTGGCTGCAATTCCTGTCCGAGCTGCTGCAACCGGAGGACATTCCCACCTTGCAGGAGTTCCTTGGTTACTGCCTGCTGCCCACTACCAAGGGGCAAAAAATGCTCATGCTGATCGGCAAGGGCGGCGAGGGCAAAAGCCGCATTGGTCTTGTCATGCGCTCACTGCTGGGCGACAGCATGAATACCACCAGCATTCAGAAGGTGGAGAGCAACCGGTTCAGCCGCGCGGATTTAGAAAACAAGCTCCTGATGGTGGATGACGATATGGATATGAGCGCCCTGCCCAAGACCAACTATATCAAGTCCATCGTGACCTCCGAGTGCAAGATGGACATGGAACGCAAGGGCGTTCAGAGCTATCAGAGCCAGCTCTATGTTCGATTTCTCTGCTTTGGCAACGGTGCGCTGACCGCCCTGCACGACAAGTCCGACGGCTTCTTTCGCCGCCAGATCGTGCTGACTACCAAAGACCGGCCCGCAGGCAGAGCGGACGATCCGTTTCTGGTGGAGAAGCTGCTGCGGGAAAAGGAAGGCATCTTCCTCTGGTGTCTGGAGGGGCTGCACCGGCTGATTGGGAGCAACTATCAGTTCAGCATTTCCGGCAAGGCCAAAGAGAATATGGAGACGGTGAAGCGCAGCAGCAACAATGTGATCGAGTTTCTGCAATCCGAGGGCTATATCCGCTTTCGGGCAGACAGCGAAGCCAGCTCCAAGGCGATCTATGAAGCCTATACGAGATGGTGCGACGATAACGCACAGAAGCCCATGTCTGCCAACCGCGTCAGCTCTGAGCTTTCGCAAAATGAGCGGCTTTACAATGTAGAGGCCACCAACAATGTCCACGTCGGCGGTAAGCGGGTGCGTGGCTTTGTGGGCATTGAGGTGGTCAATCCGCTGCCGTATTGAAAACGAGGAACGGACTTCAAAATTGCCGTACACGCCGTACACTCTGTACGGCTGTTTTCAACTTCATCCGCAAAATACGGTTTTGCTTGTGCGTTTCGTGAAGCAATTCACGGCAGGGTGAAAAATTGGCCGTTGAATCGGCGTCCGGTACACAAAACCGGCGTACAGAAGCGTACACAAGGTGTTTTTTCTGTACCGAGCCGTACATGGGCGGCTCAATTTTGCAGCCTCAAAAACAATGCTTGTGAAAACCGTGAAGATTTTCGCCGCAGGTCGAACGCACTGCACCATCCGGTGATTTACCGAAGCGTGAAGCTGCTGCACCGGACTGCGGCATATCCCACCGTTCCGCATGACCTCACGCAGAACGATGAAGCCGATAGGGGGCTGCTGCGAACAGGGCATCACGAACGGAAATCTGAGCGGATTTGCAGCACAGCGGATTTTTCACCGACAAGCACACTGGCATCACCGATACGAAAACCGATTATACGAAATTATGGAGGTAAAACCAAATGAAATCCAATCTGAGAAATGAGATCAAGTCGTACATTGTCCGTCAGGGCATGACCATGCAGGAGGTGGTCGATCTGCTGCATGACGAGCACGGCTGGTCTGACAGCGTATCCAACCTGTCCAACAAGCTCCAGCGGGAATCCCTGCGCTATGTTGAAGCCGTTCAGCTTGCCGATGCGCTGGGCTATGAGATCGTCTGGCAGAAACGAAGATAAGGGGGATTTTTCACATGACGGATACGGAAAAGAAGCTATTGCAGGCGCAGCACCGATTGGAGGAAGCACAGGCGCGGGATCGGGTCAAGGAACGAAAGATGCGAACGCGCAGGCTCATTCAGGAGGGTGCGATTCTGGAAAAGGTGCTGCCGGAGGTTCAAGCTATTGAGCTGTCTGAGCTGGAGGGGTATCTTTCACGAAGGCTGGGAAAACAAATCTAAATTTCAGATAGGAGGTCTCCGGGAAACCGGGGGCCTCCTCTTTTTTCTCCCGTAAGGGCGCACTTACTCACCACCCTAAAGGGCAGTGGTATTTCCTGCGGAAATCGTGCGCTCTGCGAGGCGGATGCGGCTGCTGCGGGCAGCCTCCAGACAATGCCACAGCGCCTGCGAGTGCTGCTGTCATCGTCTGCGCAGGTCTCAGTTGTTTCCGTTTTGGAAACAGCTTGCGACCTGCCCGCACAAACCTGCCACCGGCAGCTTTGTTTGCGGTTATGACCCGAAGCTCAGCTTCGGGTCATTTTCTCTTTTGCGAAAGAGAAACAGAAAAAGAAAGAACGAGGTGAACAAGAGATGGCGATTTATCATCTGGAAGCGAAGGTGGTCAGCCGGGGCGCAGGTCGCTCTGCCGTGGCTGCTTCCGCATATTTAAGCTGTTCCCGTCTATATAACGATTACGACGGAATTCAGCATGACTACACAAGAAAACAAGGACTTGCTTGGCAGCAGGTGTTTTTGCCGGAATATGCCCCGCAGGAATGGCAGGATCGTGAAAAGCTCTGGAACGCCGTGGAAGAAGTCGAGACAGCAAAAGACAGCAGACTTGCCCGTGAGTTCGTCGTGGCGCTCCCCATAGAGCTGAGTCGGGAACAGCAAATCGAGCTGCTGCAAGACTTTATCCGGGAGCAGTTTGTGTCCGATGGAATGTGCGCTGACGCTGCCATTCACGACACCGACGGTCACAATCCCCACGCCCACATTCTCCTGACGGTGCGCCCGCTGGATGAGCAAGGACACTGGCAGTACAAGACCGAGAAGGAATATCTCTGCGTCAGAAATGGTGAAGAACGAGGCTTCACCGCCGCCGAGTTCAAGTTGGCGCAGAACGAGGGCTGGGAGAAGCAATATCCCTACAAGGTCGGCAAAAAGAAGGTGTACATGACACCATCTGCTGCCGAGGCGCAGGGGCTTGTCCGCGCAGACAAGCATCCGAAAAGCACCCGCTACGGCAGACAGAATTCAATCTCCGAACGCTGGAACAGTGAGGAACAGCTTTTGACATGGCGGGCGGCGTGGGCTGACGTGTCCAACCGCCATCTGGAACGCGCCGGGCGGGAGGAACGCATTGACCACCGCAGCAACGCCGCACGGGGGCTGGATGAGCAGCCCACCATTCATGAGGGCGTGACCGCACAGGCGCTGGAGCGCAAGGGCATTATCGCTGATCGCTGCGAGATCAACCGGCAGATCAAGGCGGACAATGCCCTGCTGCGGGAGTTGAAAGCTGAAATCAAGAAACTGGCTGCATTGGTTGCCCGTACCGTTCCTGCCATTGCGGAAGGACTGGAGAAGCTGCGCAGCCGGGTGCTGGTCTTCTGTTATCAGCTCTCGCATATTCGCAGCGGCAAATCGCATATTCAAAAATCTCTCGCCGTATGGAAGCCGGAGATGGAACGTTACGCCGGTCTGGTACAGCAGATCAAGGAAAAGAGCAAGGAGCGCAAATCGCTGGTTGCTGAGAAAAAGGAATTGCCAGTATACCATGTGATGCGTCACAAAGCGCTGGCTGTCCGCATTACCGAGCTGACAGAAGATTTGGAAGAACTCCGTTCCGAAAAGTCTCTTCTTTTGCAAAAATTTGAGTATGCGGAGGATGCAGGCGCAGAGGCGTTCCACAAGGACATTGCCACCATGGAAGCTGGCCTGAAAAAGCTGGAGGCGCAGGAGCAGAAATACTCCGCCGAGTTAGATAAGGCGCTGGCTGAATATGCCGAGCTGAAAGCGCAGGCAGCGGATTTTGACCCGATGGAGCTGTACAAAGCACGGCAGGCCATCCGCCCTGCACAGGAAAAGGCGGCAGAGCAGCAGTTAGAGGACGCCATGCATGAGAAGCCATCTCTTATTATGCTGCTCAGCACCAAGCAGGAAGCATCTCATCTGCTTAGAGAGGATGCAGAAGAACGGCAGGCGCGACAACTCATTATGCACAGAAATCAAGAGCGGTATCGAAATTCTCTCAGTAACCGAAAAAGAAATGACCCTGAGCGGTAATGGAAAAGGCGGCGGCTCATATGAGTCGCCGCCTTTATACACGGGATATATTGCTGATCGTTCCGCAAGCAGGATTATTGCAGATACCCCTCCCGGGCCTTCACGCCAAAGTGGGCCTCCAACCGGTGCATCTGGTCGTCGGTGATGGTATTGACCAGTGGCAAGTGGGCGATCTTCATGTAAATTTCCGCTGCCTTTTCGGCGGTTTCAATGAGGCCGAAGGTCTCGTCCAGATCCTTGCCTGCGCCGTAGATTCCGTGCTGTGCCCAAACAACGAGACGGGCGGTTTTCATTTTCTCCGCTGTGGCAATGCCGATCTCATTGGTGCCGCAGAGCATCCACGGCAGTACATTCACGCCGTCCGGGAACACCACGATGCATTCGGTACACATCTGCCAGAGGGTGCGCGTGAACGCCTTTTCATCAAGGCTGTGGACATAGGTCATGGCCAGCAGGTTTGCCGGGTGGCAGTGCATAACCACGCGGTTTTTGGGGTCGATTTTCAGCCGTGCGGCGTGGCTCATCATGTGAGCGGGAAACTCGGAGGTGAATTTTCCACCGTCGGCATAGCCCCAAAGAAGCTGCGCCGTTTCGCCGCCGTTTGTCAGCCGCACCAGACCCAGATTGACCTCCGGAGCGTACTGCACGTTCTTGAAATACTTGCCCGTGCCGGTGACGAGGAAGTATTTGCCGTCCAACGCCGGGCAGGAAAAGCCCGTGGGAATTTCCCGCAGAGCCGTGCCGTCCACATAGTCGTCTACTTCGCCTTCCTCCAGCAGCAGGCTCACATTGCCGCCGTTGCGCTCATCCCAGCCGTGGTCGTACATATTCGTCACGGTGCGGATCATCTCCACCATCCACGGCGCCGTCAGAATATCTTTCATGCTCTCGCCTCCAAAATGGTTTTCTCATATCTGCGGACTTCCGGCAGCCATGCGCCGTCCTCCGGTACGCCGCTTCTGCGGCAATACTCCGCCCAGACTTCGCCGAAGGGCAAGGTTTTCAGCTCCTCCTGACGGACAAGCAGGCTGGTAAAATCGCCCGCATCCTGCTCGGCGGTCATATTCGGCGTCAGCAGGGCATTCAGCAGGGCTTTCTGCACATTGCGCAGGCCCGTGACCCATGCAGCGATGCGGTTGATGGAGGCGTCGAAGTAGTCCAGTGCCATATGCACCCGCCCGTCCAGCCCGCCGCAGCGGACGATCTCCTTGCAAAGCTCCTTCGTTTCATCGTCAAACAGCACCACATGGTCTGAGTCCCAACGGACGGGGCGGGTAATGTGCAGGGCAATCTCCGGGAAGAAGGTCAGCAGCGCCGGAATTTTGTCGCTGACCACCTCGGTGGGGTGATAGTGGCCGTTATCCATCAGCGGAATACATTTGCCGGGGTTCATGGCGGCGTAGCTCAGGGCAAATTCCGCACTGCCCACGGTATAGCTCTCCACACCGATGCCAAAGACCTTGCTCTCCACGCAGGGCTTGACCTTGCGGAAATCATACGGCTCGGAGAGAATTTCATCAATGGACTGCTTATAGCGCATTCTCGGTCCGAGGCGGTCGGCGGGGATGTCCTTGAAGCCGTCCCCTGTCCAGATGTTCATGGTGACAACGCCGCCCAATTCCTCGGCAAGATACTGGGAGATGCGGACGCAGGCTTTTCCGTGCTCCACCCAAAAGCGGCGGGTTTCCTCGTTGGGGGAGCTGAGAGTCAGCGGGTCGCACTTGGGATGGGAGAAGAAGGTGGGGTTGAAGTCCGCGCCGAGACCGTGCTTTTTGCAGAATTCCACCCACGGGGCGAAGTGCTTCGGCTCTAACTTATCCCGATCTACCCATTCGCCGTCGTCAAAGATAGCGTAGCTGGCGTGGAGGTTCAGCTTCTTTGTACCGGGGCACAGCTTCAGCACCTCCTCAATATCCGCCATCAGCTCCTGCGGCGTTCTCGCACGGCCGGGATAGTTTCCTGTCGTCTGAATGCCGCCGGTGAGGGGCTTGCTGGGGTCGGTGTCAAAGCCACGCACATCGTCACCCTGCCAGCAGTGCAGAGAGACCGGCACGGTCTTCAGCTTTGTAAGCGCCGTTTCGGTATCTATGCCGATAGCTGCGTATTTTTCTTTTGCTTCCGTATAGCTCATTGGTCTGCCTCCATTTGAATTTTCAGATTGCCCAGTGCCGTGGCCTCGATGGGCAGGGCGATGACCTGCTTGCCCGTGGCCTTGGCGGTGAGATGGTTCAAAAACTCGTTTTTTGCACCGCCACCCACAATGTAGAGCTTGTCGTATTGCTTTCCTGTGTTGGCTTCCAGCTCTGCAAGAGCTTTGGCATAGCTCTCCGCAAGGCTGCGATAGGCACAGCGGAAATAGTCGCCAATGCCGACGAGTTGTCCGTCCGTTGCTGCGTCAAAGGCGGCCTTCATGCTCTTGGGGGAGAGAAATTCCGGTGCATTGGCATCAATCAGAGCGTCGCAGACACTTTCCCTTGCGCCATTCACGATCCCGGCATAGCCGAGCCCCATACAAAGCTCCTTTTGCAGCTCGTTTACAAGCCACATCCCCATAATGTTCTTCTGATAGCGGTTGTAGCCCACACCGCCCTCGTTGGAGTAGTTGGCGGCACGGCTGGCAGCATTCGTGATGGGCTTCGGCGTTTTGACACCCAAAAGCGACCATGTGCCGCTGGAAATGTAGGGGGAATTTCCCACCATTGGAATGCCCTCCACCGCCGAGGCGGTGTCATGTGTGGCACAGAGAACACATTTGATTCCGTCATACTCGCCCAGCACCGTTCCCGGTCTTTGCAGTCTCGGGAAGATTTGCGGCAAGCCCAGTGCGGATATGATCTCCGGGTCAAATTCCCCGGTTTCGGCGCTGACCATGCCGGTGGTGGTGGCGTTGGTGTACTCCTTGGACTTGACGCCGCAGAGCTTCCACAGCAGGTATTCCGGGATCATGAGAAAGTCCGTCACGCCGTCCAGCCGTCCGGTGAGCTTATCCGCATAAAGCTGATAAACCGAGTTGAAGGGCTGGAACTGGCAGCCGGTTTTGGCGTACAGCTCCGAAAACGGCAGGATTTCATGCACCTTGGGAATGACCGCCTCCGTGCGGCCGTCCCGGTAGGCGTACACAGGGCGTACTTCCTCATCTCCCCGCAGCAGCACATAGTCCACGCCCCAAGTGTCGATGGACAAGCTGACAATGCCGGGGAACCCGGCTTTTGCCGCTGTAATGCCCGCCTGTACATGGGCAAGCAGGTTGTCAACATCCCAGACCAGATGGCCGTTCCGTTCCTGTACCCCGTTGGGGAAGCGGTAGACCTCTTTTGTTTTGATCTTTCCGTCCTCCCGCCAGCCTACAATGTGCCGCCCGGAGGACGCACCGATGTCGATAGCAAGATAAAAGTTCATGTTATATTTGTCCATAGCATCACCTCCGGGACGGTCATGGGGCGCCGAACACATAGACACGGTTTCCAAAAACATGGGGCTCCCCGTCTGCTATGCATACATTTAGCGGGAGATAGGGGTTCATGGCCAATTTTTTACTCTGCTCCACGGTGTTCCTCCCATGTGAACAGATACTCTCCGGCAGTCACCTGTTTCCGACTGCCGTCAGGAAGCTCGATTGCAGCCGTTGTGTTGCAGGGGATACTGACAGTAAGCATATAATGATCTCCGTTCTTTTCCCAGCCGCTTTCCACCCGGCCATAGACACTGTCGTAGCTTGCCTTGGCATAAGTAAAATGTCCGCCGGGGCGGGGAGCGATGGTGAAGTGATTCTCCCCGTCCACCCGGATGCCGCACATGGTCTGAAACAGCCATTCCACCATAGCACCCTTGGAGTAGTGGTTAAGAGAAGCAACGCCGCCTTGGGCTTTGGGGCCCTCCCAGCTTTCCCAGATGGTGGTTGCCCCGTTTTTCGGCATAAAGAGCCAGCCAGGCATTTCCTCGTTTTCCAAAAGCCGATAGGCATATTCGATATCCATGCCTGCCAGCACATCCAGGATAAACGGCGTGGAGAGGAAGCCCGTTCCGAGCCGCCAGCGGTAATTCTCCATGGCCTGAACGAGCCGATGCTTTGCGTATGCTTCCTGCTTTTCGTCCAGCAGGTGCATATACAACGGGCGGACAAGTTTTGCCTGCCGGTCGGTGTCCAGTTCATACCCCGGCAGGGTGATGAGTTGGCGGTAGGCTTCCTTGCAGCCGTCCCGGTACTCGGCAAACAGCGCCTTGTCCTTCGGTTTTCCCAGATAGTCCGCAATTTCTGCCATGTGACCCATGATAAAGGCGGTATAGGCGGTGGATTCCTCCGGGTGGGGGAACACCATATTTGTCCAGTCATTGGGGCAGACATCCGCCGGCTCTGCCCATTCACCATAGGACTGACCGTAATTCACCACATACTTTTTTGCCTTTCCCTTGAGGGGCAAATGGTGACGCAGGGGCGTGAATTTGCCGCAGCGGCCGATCATAAACCGGGCATAGCGTACCATGCCGTCATAGTGTTTCCTAAGCAGGCTGTCGTCCCCGAAGATCTTCCAGAAGCGGTAGGGAATCAGCACACCGGCATCCGCCCAGCCCACAGAGCCGTTCAGGGTGTCCATATAAAAATCTACACCGCCGCAGGGGGCGATCTGGGGCAGCTTGCCGTCTTTCTTCTGCCAGTCATATACATCCCGCATATACTTCCGGGCGAGGGGCGCATAGTCAAATAGATACGCCGCGGTATTGAAGAAGATCTGCGCGTCGCCTGTCCAGCCGTGCCGCTCTCGTGTGGGGCAGTCGGTGGGGAGGTCTGCGTGGTTATTTTTTGCACTCCAGACGGTATTTTCTACAAACTTGTCAAGAAGTGCGTTGGAGCTTTCAAAAAAGCCCGTGCGCTCCATGTCGGAGTACACCGCAATGGCGGTGAAATTCTCCGGCTGTACCGCCACATCGGTTTCTATCAGCACGTACTGGAAGCCGAAGATAGCAAAGGTGGTTTTGTAGTGATTTTCGCCCTCCTTGCAGGTATAGATGACCTGCTGCAAAGGCGTGGTGATACGCTTGCTGGAGCACTGGATGTTCTTCTGGGTAAACTCGCCCTTTTCATCCAGCAGCTCGCCGAAGCGCAGCTTGATCTCCTGCCCGGCATGGGCGGTCACGGTAAATTCCGCAAAGCCCGCAATGTTCTGCCCGAAGTCCAGCACGGTCTTGCCGGCGGGCGTGGTAATCAGCCCTGCCTTCAGCCGCTCATGCTCCGTGACGGGGACATTGTTCGAGGCTGTTGGTGTGACAGGATGGCTTGTGACCTTCGCTTTGCCGGAATAGGTTGGCTCTTTCCGGGCGTCCACGATTTCACCATCCTTGTTGTCGGCAAAGCGGATGGGGCCATCGTTGGACCAATCCCAGCTTTCGTCGGTGGCGATGGTCTGCACGCTGCCGTCGGCATGGGTAAGCTCCAGCTGTGCCAGCAGCTTGGTTTCCGTGCCGTACTGATTTTTCAGTCCCCACGCACCGCAGGAGCCGCGATACCAGCCGTCCGCCAGCTGTACCGTCAGGGTGTTTTCGCCGCTTTGCAGCAGTGCGGTCACATCGTAGGTCTGGTACTGCACACGCTTGCGGTAGTCCGTATGGCCGGGTGCCATGCAGAAATCCCCGATCTTTTGCCCGCCCAATTTCGCTTCATACAGGCCGCAGGAGGTGATATACAATCGGGCTTTCATCACATTCTCCGATCGGAAGTTTTTGCGGAAGCAGTCCACGGGGTAGCGCACTTTTTTGTTCACGGTATAATCGCCGGTGATCCACTTGGCACTCCATGTGTTGATACCGGTCTCAAAGGTGGCCTGTGCCCAATCGCCGACGGAATCCGTTTCATCCCAAAGGCGCACCTTCCAGATGACTTTCGTTTTAGGCAATACGGGACTGCCTCCCCATCGGCTGCGCATAGCATTGCTTTCTACCTTGCCGCTGTCCCAAAGCAAGTTTCCGGTATCCTCTTCGGCACAGATCTGATAGGCGGTCTGCTTCTGACCACCCTGACAATTCCAGAACAAATTGGGATATTCGGCCGCGATCCCAATAGGATCGATAAGACCTTCTGTTCGCATTCTTATTGCAATCATTTTACAGCGCTCCATTCGTCGCAATCCTTTTTGTATCTGAGTGGCTGTATTCTACATACGCCTCATTCTTCTGTCTTACTGTTGCGCGCCTTGATCTCTGCCTGCTCCTTGTCGATGTTCTTTTCCACATTCAGGAAGATCAGCAGTACAGCTAAAATAACCCCGGTAATGGCCTCAAGCCCCACAAAACCGAAGGTGATCGCACTTTTTGCGGCTGCGGTCTGCTCAGCCGCCACAGTTACACCGTTTACGATCTCCGGGGCAATATATCCGCTTTTGGCAAGAAGTCCGTTGAATATGCCGGTGCAGATGCCTACCATGGCCACGGCGATGATGTTGTAAACGCTCATGGCAATGCCGTCACAGCGGAATCCGGACTTCCACTCCACATGGTCAAGGACATCGGCAAACAGCGCCATAAACACATAGGAGCACGGCAGGCCGCCGATATTTTTGATAAACTGACCCACCAGCATGATGGTCATATTGGTTGGGAACAGCCAGCAAATAGCGCTGCCGATGGCGTACAGCACAAAGCCAACAGCGGTTACATTCCGCTTGCCGAATTTCTTTGCCAGCGGCCACACGGCAAAAATGCCGATACCCATGGGAATGCCGCCGACTACGGAGATCAGCGTCTGGGTGATGCCATCGTTATAGGAACCCAGCACGTAATTGCAGAAATAGACCAGACTGATGTTTTTGATGGTGCTGCCGATAACATAAATGAGGAAATAGGCGTAGATGATGAGCATATATTTGTCGGTAAAAATCGCCTTGAGCTGGCTTGCAAAGGGAACAGAGGCGGTATCTTCAGTTTGAGCCTCCAGCGTGACGCGCTCCTTGGTGAAATAGTATTCCAGCAGCGTCAGCGGCAAAGCGGCGATGGACAGTACGCTCATCAGGGCGATCCACTTGCCCTTATCGACCCCGATCACAGGCATGATGACCATGGGAAACACCAGCGCCACCAGAATGCCGCTCATCATGATGGTGGTAATCTGATTGAACACTGACAGGCTGCCTCGCTGGATGGTATTTCGGGTGGACAGCGGCACCATAAGACCGTGGCTCATGTTGAAGATGGTATAAGCAAAGGAATAGAACAGATTGTAGCTGACCATGACCCAGACAGCCTGCACGGTCTGAGAGCCGGTCGGCACCGTGAACAGCAGAATACCTGTAACAGCCAGCAGCGGAGCGCTCAGCAGCAGCCACGGACGTGCCTTGCCCTCCGGCGTATGAGTGCGGTCGATGATATATCCCATGGCCACATTGGTGATCGCGTCAATGATTTTGGAAACAATGGGGAAAATGACGAGGAAAGCACCGCCCCAGAGAGAGGTAAGCTTCAGAACATCCGTATAGTAGACATTCAGATAAGTAGCCAGTACTGCGTTGAGCAGCAGCGCCCCAGCAGGGCCTAAAAGATAACCGAGCCATTTTTCGGATGGACAAACATCTTGAGAGCGCACCTTACTTTTGAGTAACGGGCTTTCAAATAATCGCGGAGTTTTCATCGCTTATCTTCCTCTTTTCTTGTGTTATGTTCTTTCGCAGGAAAACAGATCTGCTTTAAGCCTTTCAGAATATGACCGTTTGCCATCAAGAGAAGCCCGCGCCCCAAGGAATCGCTCATCAGCCCCGTGCTATTGATAACGGAGGCACGGAGAGGGCAATCCACTGACGAAATAAGCATCATACGGTATGCGGGATCGGACAGGTCCTTCTTGCCTCCAAAGTCCTTTGCAATAATATGCTCGGTGACTTTATATTGGAGCTTCATAATAAAGGAGCTGTCCTTCATTTCGTAGCAGGAGTTGTCCATGGTGAACTGCCCTTTTCTGGGTTCAGGCACGATGGCCACCGGATGCCCCATCATATGCTCCCATTCCTCCCGGCCAGGAAGCCCTTTTGGAGTCTCATACCAGCTTCCCGGCTGCCATGTTGGTGCCGGAACAGGCGCTCCGTCCAGTTCGATCTCTGCCAGCAAGCGAATATCTCTGCTGGATGCGCCGACCTGCACGGCATAGGTGCCGCCCGGTATTTTCCAGCCATCCGCCCAAACAGAAAAGCTGCGGTCATCCAGCTTCATTTCCACGGTTTTGGTTTCACCCGGCATAAGGTAGACCTTGACAAATCCCTTTAACTCCCTGCGTGGACGATGCAGGCCCGTCTCCGGCGGCGAGATATAGAGCTGTGCGACCTCAGAGCCGCTGACTGCACCGGAGTTGGTAATATTGAATCGAAGGGTTCGCCCGTCTATTTGCAAATCGCTGTATATAAATGAGGTGTAGGAAAGACCGTGCCCGAAGGGATAGCGAACCGGCTTCTCGGCTTTGTCATAGTAGCGGTAGCCGACATAGATGCCCTCCCGGTATTCCACATTGCGTTTTCCAAAGGTCTCCTTAGAAACCACATCGGCATAAGATAGAGGCCATGTTTCCGTGAGCTTGCCGGAAGGATTGACACGGCCGGTCAAAAGATTTGCCGCTGCTTGTCCTCCGGCCTGTCCGGATAGTCCCATATATAGAATTGCCTTGACCTTATCGGCCCAGGGAAGCTCCATGGGACTTCCACCGAGCAGGACAACCACCGTGTTCGGGTTGGCCTGAGCAACGGCATCGATCATACGGTTGTGTCCCTCCGGCAGACCCATATGCTCCCGGTCTACTGCCTCCGATTCATAAGCATCCGGCAATCCGGCTACAACTACGGCAATCGAGTGAGCTCTGGCAGCAGCCACCGCCTGCTCCAAACCGTCTGCGGTTACAGTGCCCTCTGCGTCACAGCAGGCGACAAACGGTGCATCCGGCATGGCATCCGTCAGGCTCACGAGCCTTGTGGGGTTGATATGACTGCTGCCGCTTCCCTGATAGCGAATGTTCTTTGCCATATATCCGATCAGCACGATATCCGGGTCGGAAATTGGCAGAAGCCCACCTTCGTTCTTCAATAGGACTGCGCCCTGCTCCGCAACCCTCTGTGCCAACGCATGGTGTCCATCCCAATCCACCATGACAGACCGTGCATTACCTGCCCTCTCCACCAAACGAAGGATCCGCTCCACGGAGGCATCGATGTCCGCCTCTGACAATGTCCCGTTTTGCACCGCACGCAGGACAGCCTGCTCCATATAGTCCGAGCCGCCGGGCATATTCAGGTCGCACCCCGCCTGAAAAGCCTTGATTCGGTCGTTCATAGCGCCCCAGTCGGTAACGACCACGCCGTTAAAGCCCCAGTCGGAGCGAAGAATATCCGTCAGCAGCATTTTGCTGTCACTGCAATGCTCACCGTTGATTTTATTATAGGCGCACATGACCGTCGCCGGGTGACCTTCCTTCACGGCAAGTTCAAAGGCCGACAGATAGATCTCACGCAGCGTTCGCTCGTCCATTTGACTGTCGCCGTTCATGCGCTTATACTCCTGACTGTTTGCCGCAAAATGCTTGAGGGACGCGCTTGCGCCGGTACTCTGCATTCCGCGGATAAATGCCGCCGCCATTTTACCCGCCGCATAAGGGTCTTCCGACAGGTATTCAAAATTTCTGCCGCCCAAGGGATTTCGTTTGATGTTGCAGCCGGGGCCAAGAATCAGCGGTACATTCGCAGCCAAGCCCTCTTGCCCGATTGCAGCTCCCTCCTGTGCGTACAGAGCCTCATCCCAGGAAGCACCTGCCGTCACCGCCGCTGGGAAACAGGTTGCGGGGAGGGAGTTGTTAACGCCCACCATATCTGTTTCACCTTTTTGACAGCGCAGGCCATGAGGCCCGTCCGCCATCATCATTGCAGGGATTCCGTACTTCTCCATTTTCTTTGTCTGCCAGAAATCCGCGCCTGTGCAAAAGGCTACCTTATCTTGCAGGGACATTCTGGAAATCGTTTCTCGGATGCTCATAATTGACACCTCTCTCTGCTAATTACAAAAACTGTGAGCGCAATATTTGTTATTATTCACAGTCTCAACTGATGCCGAGCCTGTCGTTTATATTTATTATACCATAGGGAACACTGCACACTTTACATCGTTGTATGTTTTATATTATAATGGTAAGAAATTGAGGTGAAGATGATGAGAGAATATGATTTACAATATATTTGCAGGGTGATCGGAGACCTTTCCGGAATGCCTATCCGCATCTACCGAGATGGAAACTGTCTGTACTATCATTCCGTTGTGACCCTTCCTGTTGACCCGATCGTTGTGTGCTGGGACAGCATTGAACAGATCACAACGAATGTGGGATACTATGTAACAGAGCAGTTTCATTACTATGGAGTCATAAACTCCGGGAATATCAAAATTGTCATCGGGCCTTCCAAACAAATATCGGAGGCTGATCAGGAATTGCGGAAGCTTGGTTTTCAGGCAGATGTCCCTCCGGAGGATATGGAGGATTTTGTGCAGGGCATGAAAAGCATCATCTGTATGCCGCTGGAAAGTATTTTACAGATTCTCTGCACGATCAATTACATTCTCAATGACGAGAAGCTGGAAATCAAAGATATTACCATTTACGATGCGGAACAGAATGACTTAAAGCATCTGTGGGTGCAAAAACATAGCGAGCAGTATTTTTTGCAAAGCCTTTCCGACGATTATATTCAATTGCGTGAGCACAACACCTACAATCAGGAACAGCAGATACTGAGATTGGTGAGAAAAGGAGATGTCCCATCTCTTACCAAGTGGATGGAGGCTGCTCCCGCCATTCGAGGCGGTGCCTTGGCTTCAGAGCAGCTTCGCCAGATTAAAAATACATTTATTGTAACGGCAACATTGGCTTCCAGAGCTGCGATTCAAGGTGGTCTGAGCACCGAAGAAGCATTTTCTCTCAGTGATGCCTATATACAGCGCTGCGAGTTCCTGCGGACAATGGATCAGATTACAAATTTGCAGTATCATATGGTGCTGGAATTTACGGAACGCGTAAACCGGATCCGGCACGGAACGGAGCCGACAGAGCTTACCATTGCCGTGTCCAACTATATTCATCAGCATCTTTCCGAATCCATCCGCGTGGAAGATATCGCAAAGAAGCTTTTTATGAGCCGTCCGTACCTTTCTGCAAAGTTTAAGGACAATACGGGGGAAACATTGACGGATTTCATTTGGAAAGAAAAAACGGAGGAAGCAAAACGCCTCCTCCGCTACTCGGACAAATCATTCAGTTCTATTGGGGCTTATCTCGGCTTTTCCTCACCTGGCCACTTTTCTCAGATCTTTAGAAAATATACCGGAAAAACTCCTTCGGAATACAGGGACAGGTACAAGTAATCACTCTTTTTGCTGTGTGCCGTTATGACGATCACATATCGTAAGGAAAAACTCTCCTTGACAAATCTCGTCTCAGAAGCGTATTCTTGAAACCTATGCGAAGCAGAACGGCTTTTCCAATCTGCAATGGTACACAGATGACGGTTATTCTGGGGCGAACTTCCAAAGACCCGGTTTTCAAGCCATGCTTGCGGACATTGAAGCCGGAAAAGTCGGCACCGTTATCGTCAAGGATATGTCACGGTTAGGGCGAAACTATCTGCAAGTGGGAATGTATACGGAAATGATTTTCCCACAGAAAGGCGTCCGCTTTATCGCTATCAATGACGGAGTGGACAGCGC
>ENA-OYXW01000353-OYXW01000353.1-human-gut-metagenome-genome-assembly--contig:-NODE-353-length-15654-cov-15.478556_pt1 | contig 15654 bp, 9 predicted proteins | sample MGYA00243977_ERZ653436 | MGnify/ENA primary metagenome ERZ653436 (study PRJEB26926, sample SAMN06165001) | human gut metagenome | biome: ENVO:00009003; feature: ENVO:2100002; material: ENVO:00002003...
GAGATTCATGAGCGTCTCGTGGGCTCGGAGATGTGTATAAGAGACAGGTTTATAAAGAAGATAGATGATATATGTAAATCCTGTTTTGGTAAATATACTAATAAAAGATTCAGGGATAATAGTTGTGAGATATTTTGCGGTGTAAAGGAGTTTGCAATATGGATGGATTCTACATTTGGGAAATATGCTAATGGAAAATTTATACCGGAATGGGTCAAGTATATACCTCATGAATATAAGGCCTCTTTTTTGTGTGGATATCTTGATACGGATGGTTGTTGTTATGCCGTTAATGGTAAGAAATTATATACTATCGAATACACAAGTTGTAATTTAAAATTATTAGAGAGTGTACAGGACATTTTGTTTTCAATAGGAATAGTTTCTAACATAAAAATTAATAAAAATGATAGATCTGATGTTATTCAAGGTCATTTTAAGAAAAGTAATTGTTTGTATTATTTATCTTTTGGTACAAATGGTATATTGAAATTACTATCATTTTGTATAAATAGTGTTAAGCTTGATGGCATTATTATTCCTGATAAAATAATCAAGGCTAAGAAAAAGGGTTGTTTTATAAGCAATGATGGTGATTATATTTATATAAGGATTAAAAGTATAGAGAAGAGATTGTATTCTGGTCCTGTGTATAATTTCGATTGTGATACGCATACTTATTTGTGTCATCACATAACTACCCATAATTGCGACCCCTATAAATCTGACAAGGCTGATACTGATTCTGTTGGTTCGTTTTATGTACTTAAAAGATATGTAAAAATCAACGATCCGTTCGCTTATTGTATAGTAGCATCATACGCATCACGTCCTCCATCTTCCGATGATTTTTGTCGGAATTGTGAAATACTTCAAGAAGCGTATGGAGCCAAGTGTCTTATGGAGAATGCCGACCGAATGTATGAACTGTATCTTACGAGACGAAATAAGCAACTCATGTTGTTGGAAGACGGTGAACGTCTTGCCGGCAAGATTATCCGTGCTGGCGCCCGTCAGAACAACAAGCTTGGTTTGGCTCCTACGGTTCCTAATCAGCGCATGCTTTTCAATACCGTTATTCAATATTGTTGGGAGGATGTTGTTGTTGGGTATGATGATGATGGCAATGAAATAACGCAGAAAGGTATTTACCGTATCCCTGATATAGAACTTCTTGATGAGATCATAGCCTTCGGCCCTGGGGTCAATACTGACCGTATCATAGCCTTCGGCCACGCTCTTCTTCTGGCTAAGTATTATGATGATATGGGTTACATGCCTGAAAGTACGACTCAAAAGGAGAATCAAAAGAAGAGAGAACGCAGGAAGATAGAACAGGTCAAAGGATTTACGGTAAGAAGACATAACCCATACAAAATGAGGTGACGAGAACAAATTCCTTATCTTTGTGAAAAATAGGATAATAGGATGGAATATTTCAATAGAGATCAGGCTTTTCCGGCCAGAGGAGTATTTTCAGGGTTGCCGGTGCAGGCGATACCTACTAAGAGAAAAACCAAGGAGTGGTTTAAAGCCACTATGGATTCTCTTGAATTGATTGGTTTGAAGCAGCTTGATGAGAACCAGAAGTTCAAGGATTTTTATAGGATGATGGAAGGTAAGTTATCCTTTATGGAGCTGAAAGATGTAATTCCTTATCTTAAGGATGTTCAGTCTATAAGGGACAACGTAAACATTCCATCATTCTTACGTCATTATGATATAATAGGTACGATCGTAAACGCTTTTGTAGGATGGTTGGGCAACCTTTCTGACAAGTATAATGTAGTGGGATTGGACGAATCTGAAGTGAATCAGTATTCTGCCACGAAGGAAAATCTTCTTTATAATTACATTAGAGAGGAATTGGACAGAAGGGTTAGGCAAGAGTTATTAAATAGAGGATTGGATCCGGATTATAATAATTTTGCCAGCGAAGAAGAAAAGCAGGCTTATGCTCAACAGATACAAGAGGTGAAAGCATCTATGACCCCTCCTGAGATAGAGAACTTCATGAATACAAAATGGAAGACTGCCGAGGTCATATGGGGTTCTCATACGCTTGAGGCGGACAGGGGGCGTTTTTACATGGATGAGATAGACACCGAGAATTTCATTGACTATCTTCTTACTGGTCGTTGCTTTAGAAATTACCATGTAGGATACGACTATTATAAGCCGGAAAGATGGTCTCCGTTGAATACGTTTTATTCTAAGACATTAGATAGCAAGTATCCTCAATATGGGGATTATATTGGTCGTGTTCATTATTATACTGCCAATGATATTATAGTAAGGTGGGGGCATCTTCTTACGGCAAAAGACAAGCAAAAGCTTATAGGAGGTGCTGATAATTTCAATGGCACTTATTATAATGGTGATAATGGAAGCTATGTAAGTTTATCCAAATCGGCGAGTGTAGGGATGTTATATCAGAATAAGGTAATACCTTGGAAAGGATATAATGATTATGCTTCTATAAAAGCTTATGAGGATTATTACGGTATTCCAGCTGGCACATATACCGGATACGATAGTAATGGCAACGAATATCACAGAACCAGATTTATGCCAAATTTAGAGCATGGTAATTATTATAATCGTGCCCAGAGTTTGAGTGACGAGCATGTTCGTAGTGATTTGTATCAGGTAACTGAATCATATTGGGTATCCCCGGCTCAGGTGTATGTAATTACCTACCAAACTGAAACCGGATTAGTAACTACCGAAATGGTAACCGACGAGCTTCTTCAAGACTTTTTACAGGAAAATGGTATTAAGAAAATTACCAGGACCATGAGTAAGGGAATGGAGAACCCGGAGATTAATACCTATTTCGTAGATTACGTTCCACAGGTAAGGTACGGGGTTAAGATTAGTGGCGGGGCTCTCGCTCAGGACAACCTGTATCTGGATGGAGAACCTATCGATCATCAGATAAAAGGGGACAGCAACATCTATGACTTTGTTCTACCCGTTGCCGGATATATCGGTACTTCTATGGCTAACAGGATTCAGCCATATCAAATATTCTATAATTTCTCCATAAACCAGATAAACAATATTCTTGAAAAGGAGATCGGTAAATTCTTCTTAGGGGATATTAATTTGGTTCCAAGTGAATATAAGGATTTGGGTGAAGATGTGGCTGATATATGGGCAAACCTTCTTGATGTAGCTAAGTCTGTAGGTGCTCTTACATTAGATACCTCATCTCAAAACACGAAAGGTGGTGTTCCTTTCAACCAGTTTGCTGTCTATGATTTGTCGCAGACAGAGCAGCTTAAAACAAGGATGGAGCTTGCTGAATGGTCGAGGATGAAGTGTTTTGAAATGGTTGGTATCACGCCTCAAGTAATTAACGGCCCCAACAGGTATGAGACTGCCACTGGGGTCCAGCAGGGCGTTACAGCATCTATGTTACAAACACAGATATACTTTGATAACTTCGGTTACTTCAAGAAACGCGCTCTTGATCTTCATCTGGCTGTCGCTCAACAATGCCAGGAAGAAGGAAAGGATATTTCTGTAATGTACACAAAAAGTGATTTAACCAGAGCATTCTTATCTATAGGAACCGACGGTCTTAGTCTAAGGCATCTTGGTGTTCAGGCATTATCTAATTCCAAGAAAAGGGATGAGCTTGAGAAATTTAAAACTTTCATGTTGCAGCTAAATACAGCCGGAGGCGATATTTACGATCTTGCATCTATCTTCACATCAGATTCTATGGTAGAACTTATACAGAATGCAAGGAATACTCGCGCATACAACGAGCGTCAGATGCAGCAGCAACAACAGAATCAGATGCAGCTTAACCAGCAACAGATACAAGCTGAAGCTGCTGAGAAGGATAAGCAACGTCAGCATGAACTTGCCTTGGAAGACAAGAAAGGTCAATACAGGATACTTCAAGAGAAGATCCAGGCGGCAGGCAGGGCGGCAGACGCCAAGAGCGACGCCACCTCCCTCAACTTCCTGGCTTCTGTTTCAGATCAGACCGTAAGGCAGGCTGATATAGAAAGTAAGGAAAGGATAGAGGATAAGAAAATTGAAAACGATTCCAAACTTCATGATGATGAAATGAGAATGAAAATGGAAGAGTTAAAATTAAAATCCAAAGAGCTTGCTCAACGAGCGAGGGAAGATGCCACCAAAAGGTATGTAGCCGGAATCAATAAGAATTAAGGATTAAATATCCCCAAATTTCATTAGAAAATATCTAATAAAATTTGGGGATATTTAATTTTTAGTGAAGATTAAACACTTATAAGTTTTTTGTCTGAAATATAGGTATTTAAATATTTTTGCAGTATGGGAAAATTAGAAAAAAATGGAATAGTAGAATTGGACGATATTTTTAGTATCGGTCCAGTTGATGATGTTTATAATAGGGAAGAAGATATTCTGCCTATTAATGGTAATGAACCGGCTAAAAAAGATGAGAAGCCTGTAGAAGAAGGCTCTCAAATTAAAGAAGAGCCGGTTGTTGATCCTACTCCTGATCCTAAAGAGGATAAAAAAGGAGAAGAGAATGTAGTTGATGTTAATCAGGATCAGGTAGAGACCCCGGTTATCAATTACAGAAAAGTATTGGATGCCCTTTCTTCAAGGGGAATCATTCCCGATTTGAAAGATGTGGTGTTTAGCGGTGAAAACGGCGAAGAGATTACTATCAATGATCTTGATTTTAGTAAAGAAGATTCATTGTGTGACATACTATCTACAGTCCTTGAAAGCCAGAAAGAGGACATTGTTAAGGATAAGATAGATGTTACCTCTGTTTCTGATATTACTAAGAAGCTTATCCAGGCTGATAAGGCCGGCGCGAATATCGTTGATATTCTTAAGCAATATGATACGAATGTCGCTCCTATAGAAAAGCTTGACATTGAAAACAAAGCAGATCAGATAAAGATCGTTCGCCATTATGTTGATCTTCTTGGGTTGCCTAAAGATGAAGCTGATGAGTTTTTCAAAGGCATTATCAATAAAGGTGAAGAGTATGTTGAAGCAAAGGCTATAAAGTATAAGGCTGAGCTTGATAAGAGAATGGATGATATTATCCAGCAACGTACTAAAGAGGCTGCCGAAAAGAAGGCGAAGGATGCAGAAGATTTTAGAAGGTATAAGAAAGACCTTAAGTCTTCTATCCAGGCAAAGTATCAGCTAAATGACACTATGGTATCTAAAGCTCTTGATTTTGCCCTAAAACCTTCTGAATCGAATCCCGGAATTACCAAAGCATTTAATAGGGTAAGGGAGATGATGATGAATCCGGAAGAAGCGCCAGATTTGATTATGTTTCTTATGAACCCAGGAGAGTTCATAAAACAGAAGTCGAATCAAGCTGTAGTTGATGAGAAAAAGAAAATTTATAAGCTCATCAGCCATACAAATAAAGACAAGAGGGTGGCTCCGGTAGATGATAAAGGTGATCAAGTTCAAGGTGTGAAGTTCGATGAAATCAGTATAGATTAAAAATTAAAACATTTTTTCGTTCATGGCTAATGTACTTTTAACAAAAAATTTCCCGGCCACCATGAATGGTGACACGGTGATTGGATATACCGACGCTAAAGTCGTTAAGCAAAGTATCGTAGAACACGATCTTAGCTCTTTAGAAGATTGGTACTACGAAGATCCGGATAAGAAGCATCTGGGTATGCTTGAGTTGTTTTCTAACATTACAAACTATCCTCTGCCTATGTATATGGGTATGATCAAACAGGATGCTACTATTACCGTAAATGGCATCAATGGTTCATTCCGTTATGATCTTCCGGTATCAGAAACGTATGAGGTGGTTACAGTAGAAGACACGTCTTTGAAATATGCAAAACCTGGTATTGATGAAAGCTTCTTCGAAATTGTGTTGAATGCACAATTTAAACAAGGAGATGTTATTACTTACGATGTGATTAACGGTTGCCAGGCTCTTATCTCTACAGAGCGTCCTCCTAAACAAGAAGGTGAAAACTGGAGATACTGGTGTAAGCTGTGGGGTCGTTCTCGTGCTAAATACTTCCCGAAAGACATGCTTCGTGCCGGTATTAAATACTGGAAGGTAACAAACGTTCTTGGTGAGTTCTCTACTCAGTTCTCTGGTGTAGGAGGTGCTTCTAAGGCTGGTTCTATGACTTGTGAATTTACGCTTGGTGGACACCGTGGTGTTGAAGGTGAAACGACTATGTACGCTGGTATTAAGTCTTTGGCTTATGCGGACGAACGCACACAGAATTTCATCGACAAGGCTTACCAGAAAGTTCGTCAGCTTTCTGAAATCAGAGGAGGTGATGCAAGTTATGCTATCATCGGTTCTCGTCTTGGTGACGGAAGCATTGATATGCGTACAGCGCGTGTAGCTAATACAGTGTCTTTGTTCTGCTTAGCTGAGTTGGCTAAGATGGAAGCATACGAACTTATGTTCATGCGTGGAGGTAGAGTCAAGGGTCATAATGGTGTTTTGATGAAAAACGAAGGTTTGTACCATCAACTTCGCCGTGGTTTCGTTATCTCATATGCACGTCCGGGCGGTATCAAGCGTGAACACTTCCTGGCTGCTGCCGACTATATTTTCCGTGGTCGTAGCGATATGCCGATTGAAAATCGTGTAATGAAATTCAAGGTAGGTGCTATGGCTTATAAGAACATCGTTGAAATCTTCCGTGATGAGTTCTTCGCTCAATTAGGTGCTTTGGCTCCTCTTATGGGTACAGAACGTATCATCAATAACCCGGTAACAGGATCAAACGATGCTCTTGAATTAGGACCTGTAAAGATCAAGGGTGTTACTATTCCGGGTATTGGTAAGGTCATTGTAGAACACGAACCTTCTTTGGATTACGTTGATATGGTAGATAGAAGCCAGTTGGTAGACGGTATGACTCCTATCACATCATATTCATGTATTATGGAAGACTTGACCGCTCCTGAATATTCCAATGCATTCGCCGGTATTCCTGCTTCAGCCGAAGCTCGTATTGGTAATACCAACAGCAACGTATTCTACGTTAAGCCTGATATTGGTTCTATGTGGTGGGGTTACGAACAAGGTAGATGGTCATCCAGGGTATCGGCTCAAGAAATTGTATCCAGCCATCCTCGTATGTCAGAACAATTCTGGTGCCACTCTGTATCGGCTTGTTGGGTAAAAGATACCAGCCGGTTCGTAACAATTGAATTGTTACCAAGTTCTTTGTGATCATAACTTTTAATATTAACTTGCGGTCGGCTTTAAAACCGGCCGCAAATTTTGTTTTCATAGGATATATAAAAGATGGGAAAAAAGATTTTTGAAAAAAGCCATGAGTCTAAGAAACTGCTGGCTACCGTAGGAGGAATGAAGATATATTCCGACTCTATTTATGTTATAACAGGTAAGATGGATGAAGAAGCTCCTTCCGGATATCAGGAAAGAGGCATTTCCAAGACTCCTTTCCCTGGGAACAAGACAGTATCTTGTTGTGGATGGGATAAGGATCTTAGGGTGTATGATACCGGTTTCTTCATTAATTCAGCATGTTATAAAGGTTACTCACTTGAAGACAAGAAGAATGAAATGGATATGCGTATTAAGAATATTCGGTATCCGTTTGAAGAAACTGTCAATGAGGACCTGGACCAAAAGAATTTCGATTTCTGGGATTCTTACAGAATTGACTTGTATGATGGTCGTTTGTTCTACACTAATGACGTTCGTGATTTATTTGAGCTGTATATAGCTATTTTGTCCAAGTCTCTTACTCCTAAAGAAGAAGATGGTAATCCGATGTATGTTGAATCTTATTATTGTGTAGAAGACAAGACTACGGCCGTAGATATCAGGAAACAACGTCAGATTGACAAGGCTGATATTTTATACGAGTTCATGAATAAGCTGAAAGGCTCCGAGGCTGAAAGGAAAAGCATCTACGATCTGCTTTTGTATCTTGACATCATATACAGCGTAGAGCTTGATCAGAGCATGGTTCAATACATATTCACTAATTGGATTGACGCCAAGAATACAAACGTTGACATGTATAAAGAAGCAAGCTCAAGGTTCTTATCTGACGACGAATCTTCCGAAGGGATGCAGGTGATTAAATTCCATCGTATGATCAGGGAAATGATCGAGGGCCTGGCTGTCACCGTCAACACCGACGGACTGTATCTGAATGGCGAGCTCCTGGGCGCCGACGCCATCTCTGCATCTATGGCTCTTGCTTCCAATAAGTCGATGTTAGAAACTAAGTCACGTGTCCTGGAAGCGTATAATGCTTTAAAGAACAAGCATAAAAAAATAGAAGGCACTAAGTCTGACAAGAATAAAAAGGAAGATGAGAAAGGTTTAGATGTTGATCAATACGCTGACAAAAAATAATAATTTATGAGAATCGTTGATTGTTATCTCCGGGCCTTACAGAAGGCTGAAGAAAACATGACCAACGGTGGTATAAAACTTGACAAGGCACGTTTTGTTCAGCTTTTTAATGACGAACAAAACCGCCTTGTTCGTTATATCCTTGATAAGAAAAATGAAGAGGATATACGTTATATCCAAAAGTTGGTTGTGTATTCGAAAGAACTTGACGAGAGAGGAGATAAAGATAATCCGGAAAGCACTTTATTTTCATTGCCTTCTGATTTCTTCTCTTTTTCAAACATATCAGGCGTATTTACCAAAGGTGAATGCACGGTCACTGATTTTACCATGTGGGAGGCTAAGAACGAAAACCCGCATGAGCTTCTTGCCGACTTTTTTAACAAACCTGATTTTGATTTTAGGGAAACATTCTATACAATAGGCGAAGATTCGGTAAGGGTGTATAAGTCTGGTTTTGATGTAGACACCGTTTACCTTACATATTACCGCTATCCGAAGGAAGTTGACATCGAAGGATATATTAAATCCGATGGTTCTAATTCAACTGATATAGATCCTGAATTAGATGATAAATTAATTGGTATTATCCTTAACATGATTGAAAAGCAATTTGCTTTGAATGAAAGCGAATACGGACGTTATCGAATAGATTCAAACAACGTCCAATCTCCTTTGTAGCAGAAGAAAGGCATATCCTAAATTAAAGATTATCAAAAAGCATTAAGAATTAATTAATTCATAATGCTTTTTGTTGCTTATATGACTATCACTATTTTTGAGACAGATAACAGAATATTAATTTTTAAAATATTATAAGGCTATGGCTATCCATAAACCGTATGACAGACACATTATCTGTCCTCCGCACGCTAAGTTGGCGGACGTAGATTCTTTGTTGCTTCAAGAAGGTCAGATCGCTATCTATGATTTGGATGGTGAGCAGACTAAAGATGGTTTGAAAGCGTTGAAAGACTTGAAAGGATATCGTAAGGACGAACAACGTTTCCAGATCAGAATCGGACGTAATGAGATGGTGAACGACCGTGTATCTGATGATAAATCATTCTCTACACCTACGTTTGCTATTGATGAAATTATAGAAGTGTATGCTTCTGCTCCGAAGAGTAAAGAAATTAAAGTAGATGAAGTTATTTTCGGTTATAACGGAATTGACGACAGTACCGCTATTACAGCAAGAAAAGGCGATCGTATTCCTATCCATATTAAGCTGACAGGACGTTTGTTTGAGCTTCGTGGTTATCCGATGGGTGAGGTGAATATCGATGATTACATCATTTTCGAAAACTGTCCTGGTCGTGAGGATATGTGCTCAGAATGTGATCCTTGCGAAGATGTTGATATTTTGGCTGCTATTCTGAAAACAATCGAACGTATCAAGAATCAGCCGATTGCAGGTGGTGGAAAGGTAGGTGATTTTGTAGAAATCCATCCTATCCATTCTTGCAATGAAATGGAAAAAACTCCGGTGGAAACCGACATGAATTTCTATTGCATGGAAATGTGTGATACCGGTGATGCTTATGCCCTGGCTCAGCTTAAGGCTGCTTATCCTGGTTTGGATATCAAGAGAGTCGGACGTCATCTTTCTACATCTAAATATCAGGTGATGAAAGAAGGTGGTAAGCCTTCTGATTATACTCAAAAGCTGTCTTCTATCATGAAAGGCTGCGAAGAGTGCCCTGACGGATATACTAAGGTAGACGGAGGTTTGATTTATGCCGTAACGTTAGAGGATGATGGTGTTGATCAGTCTACTGTAGTAGAAAGCATTAAGAATGCCGTTAGTAGCACTGCCGAGAAAACAGCAGCCCAAGATGGCGGCGTAGGTATGTACACTGTGGCCGTAAGCAAGAAACTGACGAAGGCTGATATTGATGCATTTGTAGAAACCAATCCGACTGCCACAGTAACGTTCGTTGCTAAAACAGCAGATATGTGTAGCAATCCTACTGTTACTACCGTTAGCTGGGAAGCATGTGGTTCTTGTAAGATTTCGAAAGAAGCTTATGAAATTACGTTGCCGGATGATGAATGTGGTAACAGTGCTAAAGAAGAATTGCAGGCAGCATTCCCGTATCTGACAATCGAAGATTACGGTACACCTGGTGGATGTCAACACAAATTCAAAACAACGGTCGTTACTAACATGGTTTGCGACGAATGCGATAAAATTTTCAAAGACTTCTTCGTATCGAAAGCTCCCGAATCTTATCGTGGACGTAACTGGAAACGTTTGGGTGCCGTAGCAGGAGATCAGTCTATTATAGCCGATCCGATACCTAAGAACTGCAAATGCGGTATCTTGTTCCGTGGTATTGACTACATGATTTCTCCGTCTGACTGTTTGATTGACCGTCTGACATTCCAAGAAGGATCTGTTCGTATTGCTGTAAATGGCGGTTATCCGGATGAACAGCGCGAAGCTATAAGCACGTACTTCAACCCGATCCACACCAAATACAAACAGCACTGGGCTCCGCGTACTCATCTCGGCGCTGAATTGCTGGATAAGGAACGCGAACAACGTATGTTCTTCGACTTCCGTAAGACTCACCAAGAACTTATGGAACGGATGTTTACCAACGAAGAAACCCGCTTAGACCTGTTGGCTCCGTATGCTGATTATTCAGTAACGTTGAAGCCGGCACGTTACTCTAACGGCTTCGGTAGGGTAATTGATGATCATATTACAGTACACTTCCATGTACCGTATGGCGCTCACGAAGGTATTCAAGACCTTATGGACTTGTTAGCTGCTTCGGCAAATATCAAGCCCTGCAAGATTTGATTTTCCTTTTTTTCTATATATCCCAAGGGGGAGGAGGCTGGTCCTCCACCCCCTTTTTGTAATAAAATAATTTGAAATAGATCGATTTCATATGAATGGCGTGGATTCTTTAGTCGGTGCCTTAGGTAGGGGCATTGACAAAATAACCAACATAGTTGGAAAATGGGGTTCCTCCCAACCGGTAGATGACAGCAAATCCGGTATAAAAATAGGGGACAAAATCTACCAGGTGGTTGTGTCCTTAAATGGCTGTTATTGGTATCTTGACGAAGAAGGCAAGAAGCATCCTGTTTCTGGTATTCCGGCCACAACCGAATGGGAGTGGATTAACATAGCTGAGAAAGTTATCAAAGATTTCAAAACCTGTTACCGTACACCTGGTGGAAAGGTTGAAGTATGGAGTTGGTATCTTCTTAACGATCAGATGGATGTTCTTAAAGAAACCCATAGAATTACTGACAGTACCGATATGGACAATCCGGTAGGTAAGGTTCTTGCTAAAATACCGGACGAATGGGTTATGATCGACTGTGATCTTCCTGATATGACAGAACGCGACATTACGTTCGTCAACAGATGTTATAAGACTCCGGATGGTAAGGTTGAAATAGAAGGATTAGAAGCCATAGATGATAAGATAAATATCAGGGAATCTATTTATACCGTTATTCAATCGACGGACGATAATTTCCCTGCCGGTCATGTTTTTAGGCTAATTCCAGAAAATTGGGTTAGAATGGTTTGTGACTTTCCTGACATGACAGAGCGAGACGTAACTTACGTTCTTGAATGTTACACTACTAAAAAGGGGAAAGTGCAAGTAGAAGGTTTGGTGGCCATAGATAACATTCTTGGAGCCAGGGAAGAGGTTTATACCGTTCTTCAGTCAACCGATCCTGATATTAAGGTAGGAACCGTGCTGGATTCCATTCCCGAAGATTGGGTGAGGATGGTCTGTGATTTTCCTGACATGACGGACCGGGAAATTGTTGAAGTAGACGAATGTTATAAGACTGATGGTGGTAAGGTCAATATAAAAGGTTATCAAGCTATTGATGCCGTTCTTGGTGTAAGGGAACAGTATTATTATATTGTTAAGACAACGGACGACGCCTATCCTCAGTGGACGAGAATAGATAAGATACCTAACGAATGGACGAAAACCGAATGCGATTTTCCTGATCTTACAGAAAGACATATTATGTCCGTAGATGAATGTTATACTACTCTTGGTGGTAAAATACATCTTGGTGGATACAGGTCGGTAGATAGCATAATAGGTGTCCGGGATGAGTATCTTATTGTCTTAGAAACTACCGACCCTGATATACAAAGAGGCGCCACATTCAGCAAAATACAAGAAGGATGGCAGCGTATTGTTTGTGATTTCCCTGATGCTACTACATCCGATACAGAAATAGTAGAAAACTGTTATAAGACGGGAAAGGGTAAGGTTCAGATCCGAACATACATAACAATGGACGGATACGGAAATACAAGGGAATTGAGACATATGGTTCTTAAAACAACCGACCCTGATTACAATATCGGATCCAATATCGATCAGATACCGGTAGGGTGGTTAAGTATCGAGTGTGATTTTGCGTCTGCTACACAGCGCCATATAAGACAGGTGAAAAACTGCTACGTTTCTGATGCGGGGAGCATCTACGTTGAGGGAGAAATCGTTTACGACAATGACCTTGACGTGGACAAGATGGCGCTGACGGTCATGGAAAGCACTGACCCGGCGATAGCCGTAGGGACGGAGCTGGCTGCCATTCCCTCTGGCTACGTGAGAACAGTTTGTAGATGTAATTGTTGCAACCACTAAATCTTATTGTCATGAGCTGTAACGAATATTTTTTAGTAACACTGGAGTCTAAACCGACTCCAGTTCGTCATAAATACACGAATTTAACAGACGAATGGTATGGTCCTGATGGTGTTAAGTACGAAGATCCTGATACGATAGCCAAAATCGAAGAACAAGCTACAGATAAGAATCGTATAGGGGATAACACCTTATATCAGAAACTTATTGAAATACATTCTCAAGGAGAGTCAATAAAATCAGACATCGGAGACATAGGTCAGGTATTAGATTACATAAATGGGGAGGAAGTGTAATGGGAACCATATCAGATAAGTTAATGAGGATCATCAATACCAAGGAGGATATAAGGCAAGCCCTTATATCCAAAGGGTATGATGTACCTACTTCCATACCTTTTAAAGAGTATGCGAAGATGATATCCGATTTACCTTGTAAGGTAGATGATTTTCCTAAACTTCCTGGCGATGTCACCCGTTGGTATTTCGGCGGCCTGACGAACGAGATGATGGCGGCTATGGACGATCCGAGGATTGAGGATGCGGATGGCAAAGGTCGGTTCTTATCCTTCAAGAATTTCGCTTGGGGTGGAATGAGTGGAGTTGGTGGGTATGAAATGAATTTCAATTTATGGACAAACAATGTTCCAAGCATTCCAGATATTTCTATGTCTACGACGACTACCTCAGTTAGTGTAAGTGTTGGAAATTCTACTTATAATAACAATCTTATTTATATTCATATGAATAATTGGGATATAAATAAGAATCACTGGTTAAAGGTCACATCTACTTATGAAGATGGAGATCTCGTCTTTAAATTTTATAATGATAATAATAGTAAAAATATTGAATTGCCGGCTAACGGCTATGTAAACATACCTGCATATCCTGAATTTAAAGGCAATTATATGTATATCTCAACTACATCTAATAAGCAAGGTTCATTTACCATCGAACAACTACCCCTCTACCCCGGCTTTATCCTCGGTGACGGAGTAGACGACTTTGCAGTTACAGAGAAGGAGCTTAACTTCGAAGATACCTATACGGTGTACACGGCGTTTATTCCGTTCCAGAATAACCCTACAAGGAATATGATTTTGTGCGGAGCTGATAGCAAAAAAACTTTTTCCATGCAATATTCGTCTTTGGTTTATGTATCTTTTATAGCAGGTAATAACTATTATATAAATGCTGATTTTGTTAATGGGCTTAATTTGTTTGCTTGTAAACGAAATGGTAATAATATATGTATTAAGAACTTATTAACTAATAAAGTTGTAACAGGTACGTGTGGGGACTGGGTGGAAAACGCTGGGCTATATTATTTATGGAAGAATGCAACTTATGCATCTTTTGCTAAAGCAGCTATTGCTGGTCAAACAATCTGTAATGGATATTTCTCTACCGATGAAGACGATGAAAAGGTTCTCGATTGGTATAAAAAGCAATATCCCTGGCTCTTTCCCGACCAAGCGTGGACAACGGTAGGCAAAACCAACGAGGACGAAGATCGTGCTACTATTGCCAACATTACGGGCAATGGTAATGATCTTGTACTGTCTAATTTTGGGTTTGCAGAAGGAAGCGGGTATGGGTTGTATGCATATAACTTCAACTCATTTAATCTTAGAGATAATGTAGTTAAGCCAACAGATGTAAAAAAAGATTCGTTTAGAATAATCGGAACCGGAAACAGCAGCAATGTTTTGATTTTAACAAACGAATCTGATTCTGCTAACTGGAAGATACGTATTACCGGTATGAAAGAAGGGGATAGCTGTATAGTTGGAAATGCAAATAAAAGTGATGATTATATTAAAATAATCAAGGATGGTATATATACTTTCCAAAAACAGTATGCTGCAACTTCGGTAAATGGTATATGGTATAATTCTTCACAAGAAGTAGATGTTTTAGTTGAGCAAATCCCCGAATACGAAGGATACCTGGTTACTGATGGGGTGGATGATATAGCATCTTCCAATACTGTCGTTTACGAAGCAGATTTTACATTTATAGGTGAATGGAAATTCATTCAAAAGGATGCTACTGTGGCTGGTATAAATAGTGTGTCTCATTTATATATACAAAATAGATACAATAGAGGTGCTACTGTAATGATAAATTCAACTTTTGAAAACAAGAAAAATATCACCGACTATATGACATTTAAAGCTATAACGTCTAAAGGTAAGGCTTATGATGAAAATTGGAATGAAGTTGATTTATTATACGGTGATGGAAATAAAGGACCATCTCAAGTGAGTATTGGAGGACAAGGGGGCTCTGATTTTTGTCATATGATTTTTAAAAATATGGCTTTGTATATGAATAAGGTATTTTCCAAAGACGAATGTATCAAAGCATATAACTATTTACAAACCCTAAAATCAAAATAATATGAAATTCATTATTATACCAATAGAAGTATATGATTCCGTATCTGAAGAAAAGAGGCGTGAATTAGGAACAGGAAGCCCAAGAGCGAGTGTAGATGGTTCTAAAGTTATTTTACATATAGAACATTATGATCATCTATTCAAGTCTTTAGATATGCAGGCTGATGACGAACCTCAATACCCGTATCTGGTATATGACAGCTCTTCTTCTGAGTTTGAATCTATTCTTTCATCTAAAG